>ONZX01000027.1_pt1 | contig 114978 bp, 113 predicted proteins | sample 1671831 | NCBI WGS metagenome assembly ONZX01 (sample SAMN06348197, study PRJEB24527) | human gut metagenome | reverse complement strand
CGGCGCCCTTGAAGACCACGCGCTTGCCGTTGAGCTTCATGATGCCGTCTTCGATGCGGAAGCGACGGAAGCCGACGCGCTGCGTTGCGGTTTCAACGATCGCGCCATCATGGCCGATCACCACAACTTGCAGTTCGTACAGTGCCGGGCTCTCGGCGCTCCACGGCTTGACGTCCAACGAGCCGGAAACGATGCCGGTTTCGTCGGATGCGGCCAATGCGGTTTCCCACACCACATTGCCACTCAAATCCTTCAGCGTCGCCGACACGGTGGCGGCATTCTTCGCATTGCGCACCGCGAGTAGCGCGTCGAGCGAACCGGTGGCGGTTTCCGGATTCCAATCCGCTTCGACCTTCATATCTTCAATGTGCACATGCGGCTGTGCGGCGAGTTCCACGGAACGGAACAGGCCGTGCAAACGCCAGTAATCCTGATCTTCCAGCCAGGATGCGCTTGCGTATTCGTAGCAGGCGACGGCCACGACGTTTTCGCCGTCGTGCAGCGCTTCGGTGATGTCGAATTCGTTCGGGGTGTAGCCGTCTTCGCCGTAGCCGACGAACACGCCGTTGACCCACACGTAGATCGCGGTGGCCATGCCGTGGAACGTGATGCTGACGGTGCCGCCATTTTGACGGGCCGTATCAAGACGCTCGGCGACGGTGAACGTGCGGCGATACAGTGCCACATGGTTGGTTTCGGGAACGTTCGGCTCCTGCGGATTCTCATGGCCGTCCCACGGGTACTGAATATTCACGTACTTGTGGTTCATGTATCCCGCGTTCTGCAGGTGGGAGGGCACGTCGATGCGGCCGAAAGCGGAATCGTCGAAATCCTCGGCTGCGAACGGCTCTTCCTCAAGATCGATGTCGGAGGCCTGCACCATTTCCACGCGCCATTCGCCGTCGAGGCTTTGCTTCAAATCGCTCGGCTCGCCGATCGCGGGAATGTGAGAAAAGGTTACGTGATTGGAATGTGCCGGCGTGCGATTCACTGCGAACACCGTGGGGTCGGTGAGCCACGCGGCGGATGCGGTGGTGATCTTATCTGCCATGATTTCCTCGTTTCCGAAACATAACTTCGTTGTTGATGTAGGTTTAGTTGGTGTGTACTTTTGTGTACTCAGAGTAATAAACTCTTTTACTAGCATGGTAAACGTTGTTTACTTAAATTGCAAATCTGCGTGTTGCTTTATTTGCAACTGAATTTACTTATATGGCGATAGGTGACGGCAAATGGCGGTAGTAATCATGATTGCAGATGTCAGTATTTGATAATCGTAAGAACTGCGATTGCGACACGCCGTTTGGGGGCTTTGTTTACTAAGGAATTTTACTTTTGATAGTAAACAACGTATACTCAATTTTCGAGGTCAACGGGTGATCTCATCAAAATCTTCTAAGGAGAAGAGATAATGAGCAATACGACCACTACTGCGAACGGCACGGCTCGTTGCGGAAAGCTCGGCCAGCGCGTAGCGTACGCGTGCGGCAACCTTGGCCAGTCCGCGTTCTATAACGCACTGAGCACCTACTTCGTCGTCTATGTGACGAGCTCCTTGTTCGCTGGTGTCGATAAAGGCGTCGCCACCAAGCTGATCGGCATCATCACCGGCCTGGTCGTGGTGATCCGTATCGCGGAGATCTTCATCGACCCGCTGCTGGGCAACATCATCGACAACACCACCACCAAGTGGGGCCGTTTCCGCCCATGGCAGTTCCTCGCCGGCGCGATTTCGTCCGTGCTGATCGTGCTAGTGTACACCGGCCTGTTCGGCTTGGTGAACGTGAACACCACGTGGTTCATCGTACTGTTCGTCATCACCTTCGTCGTGCTCGACGTGTTCTACTCCCTGCGTGACATCTCCTACTGGGGTATGATCCCTGCATTGAGTTCCGACTCCCACGAGCGCTCCACCTACACCGCACTCGGCTCCTTCACCGGCTCCATCGGCTACAACGGCATCACCGTCGTGGTCATCCCGATCGTCACCTACTTCAGCTGGGTGTTCACCGGCAAGTACGTCGAAAGCCAGTCCGGCTGGACCTGCTTCGGTATTATCGTCGGCCTGCTCGGCCTCTTGACCGCATGGACCGTTGCCTTCGGCACCAAGGAGAACGAGAGCGCCCTGCGCTCCAAGGCCCAGAAGAACGGCAACCCGATCGAAGCCTTCAAGGCCATCTTCCAGAACGACCAGCTGCTGTGGGTTGCCTTGAGCTACCTGCTGTACGCCATCGCCAACGTGGCCACCACCGGCGTGCTCATGTACCTGTTCAAGTACATCCTCGACAACACCGCCGCATACTCCATCGTGGGCGTCATCCCGGTCATCACCGGCTTGGTTATGGCTCCGCTGTACCCGATCCTGAACAAGCGCATTCCGCGCCGCTACCTGTACTTGGGTGGCATGGTGCTCATGATCGTCGGCTACCTGCTGTTCGCCGTCGGCTCCAGCAATCTGGCAATGGTCATCGTCGGTCTGGTCTTCTTCTACCTGCCGCAGACTTTCATTCAGATGACCGCCATCCTGTCGCTGACCGACTCCATCGAATATGGTCAGCTCAAGAACGGCAAGCGTAACGAGGCCGTCACCCTGTCCGTCCGCCCGATGCTCGACAAGATCGCAGGCGCATGCTCCAACGGTATCGTCGGCTTCATCGCCGTAGCCGCAGGCATGATCGGTGACGCAACCGCCGCGGATATGACCGCCGCGAACATCGGCATGTTCAAGGTCTGCGCATTCTACGTGCCGCTGGGCATCATCGTGCTGAGCCTGCTCGTGTTCCTCTTCAAGGTGAAGATCACCGAGAAGATGCACGACGAGATTGTCGAAGAGCTCGAAGCCAAGCTTGCTTCCGGTGAAATCTCCGAATGATCGAACATAGTATGTTCTAAAAATACATATTGAAAATACGATTACAATGCCGATACTGATGGGCTGTCAGTATCGGCATTTCTGTTGTATGTAATCCTACATAAGAGCTATTGTGGAATCGTCCATAATCATGCAAAACAAGCGAAAATAGTTCGCGCTGCATGCTATAGTGACAACCGAAATGCGAGCGATGATCCGTTATCAGCGGGGAGCTTCCGGAAGAACGGTCGCGTGAGCGACTTATTAGACCCGGCGGGAAGGCCCGAATAGCCGAACATACAAGCGGTCGCACGTATATTTGAAAGTGCGGCAAACGAGGTGGTACCGCGGTGGCGGCGTCCAGCAGACGTTACGGCCATCGTCCTCGTAGGAGATAGATAGCAAGAACCTACGAGGAGATACGGTGAGCGAAAACAACGTGTATCCGAAGGCAGCTGCGGGTGAGCAGAGCGCCAATGTAGCGCCGAACCCCAGTTTCCCGAAGCTGGAAGAATCCGTCCTTGATTATTGGGAGAAGGACGACACTTTCCAGAAGTCCATTGAACGCCGTCCTTCCGGCGATCACAGCCAGAACGAATTCGTGTTCTTCGACGGTCCGCCGTTCGCCAACGGCCTGCCGCATTACGGCCACCTGCTGACCGGTTACGCCAAGGATGTGATTCCGCGTTACCAGACCATGAAGGGCCGCAAGGTCAATCGTGTGTTCGGCTGGGATACGCACGGTCTGCCGGCCGAGCTTGAAGCCCAGAAGGAACTGGGCATCGATTCGGTCGATCAGGTCAAGGAAATGGGCATCGACAAGTTCAACGACGCCTGCCGTGCCTCCGTGCTCAAGTACACCAACGAGTGGAAGGACTACGTGCACCGTCAGGCACGTTGGGTCGATTTCGAGCATGGCTACAAGACGCTGAACATTCCATACATGGAATCCGTGATGTGGGCGTTCAAGCAGCTGTACGACAAGGGCCTCGCATATCAGGGCTACCGCGTGCTGCCGTACTGTCCGAAGGATCAGACGCCGCTTTCCGCGCACGAGCTGCGCATGGACGCCGACGTGTATCAGGATCGTCAGGACACCACCGTGTCCGTGGCCGTGAAGCTGCGCGACGAGGAAGACGCCTATGCGGTGTTCTGGACCACCACGCCGTGGACCGTTCCCACCAACTTCGCCATCGTGGTCGGCGCAGACATCGACTATGTGGAAGTGCGTCCGACCGAAGGCAAGTTCGCGGGCAAGAAGTTCTACCTGGGCAAGCCACTGCTCGGCTCCTACGCCAAGGAACTCGGCGACAACTATGAGATCGTGCGCGAACTCAAGGGTGCCGAGATGGAAGGCTGGCGCTACTACCCGGTGTTCCCGTACTTCGCAGGCGACGAGAACGCCGTCGAAGGCAAGGTTCCGGGTCCGGAAGGCTATCAGATCTTCACCGCCGACTATGTCGATACCGTTGAGGGTACCGGCCTCGTGCACCAGGCTCCGTACGGCGAAGACGATATGAACACGCTCAACGCCAAGGGCATCAAGAGCGTTGACGTGCTCGACGCGGGCTGCAAGTTCACCGCGCTGTGCCCGGACTACGAGGGCATGTACGTGTTCGATGCGAACAAGCCGATCCTGCGTAACCTGCGTGCCGGCGACGGTCCGCTGGAGCGTATTCCGGAAGAGCAGCGTGCGATCCTTTTCCAGGAGAAGAGCTACGTACACTCCTACCCGCACTGCTGGCGTTGCGCCACGCCGCTCATCTACAAGCCGGTGAGCTCGTGGTTCGTGTCCGTCACCAAGATCAAGGATCGTCTGCTCGAACTGAACCAGGAAATCAACTGGATTCCGGGCAATGTGAAGGACGGCCAGTTCGGCAAGTGGCTGGCCAACGCCCGTGACTGGTCGATCTCCCGCAACCGTTTCTGGGGTTCGCCGATTCCGGTGTGGGTTTCCGATGATCCGAAGTATCCACGCGTTGACGTGTACGGTTCGTTGGACGAGCTGAAGGCTGATTTTGGCGATTATCCGCGCGACCATGAGGGCAATGTCAACATGCACCGCCCGTACATCGACGAGCTGACCCGCGTCAACCCGGACGATCCGACCGGCAAGAGCCACATGCACCGCATCACCGACGTGATGGACTGCTGGTTCGAATCCGGTTCCATGAGCTTCGCCCAGTACCATTACCCGTTCGAAAACAAGGAAACGTTCGAACAGCATTTCCCGTGCGATTACATCGTGGAATACATCGGCCAGACCCGTGGCTGGTTCTACGTGCTGCACATCATGGCGACCGCACTGTTCGACAAGCCGGCGTTCAAGAACGTGATCTGCCATGGCATCGTGCTCGGTTCCGATGGTCAGAAGATGTCGAAGCACTTGCGCAACTACCCGGATGTGAACGGTGTGTTCAACGATTTCGGCTCCGACGCCATGCGTTGGTTCCTCATGAGCTCGCCGATCCTGCGCGGCGGTAACCTGATCGTGACCGCCGATGGCATTCGCGACACCGTGCGTCAGGTCATGCTGCCAGTGTGGAGCTCGTACTACTTCTTCACCCTGTATGCGAACGCCGCCAATAATGGTGCCGGTTTCGATGCTCGTGCGTTGCGTGCCGATGAGGTCGCCGCACTGCCGGAAATGGACCGCTACCTGCTGGCACGTACCCGCCGTCTGATCGAAAAGACGCAAAGCTCGCTGGATGACTTCCTGATCTCCGACGCTTGCGAAGCAGTGTCTGATTTCATCGACATGCTCACCAACTGGTACATCCGCAACAATCGTGACCGTTTCTGGAATGAGGATGCGAACGCGTTCAACACGCTGTACACCGTGCTTGAAGCATTCATGCGCGTGATCGCACCGCTCGCTCCGATGGAAGCGGAAGCCGTGTGGCGTGGTCTGACCGGTGGCGAATCCGTGCATCTGGCCGACTGGCCGTTCCTTGCCGACGAACGGACCGGAAAGGCAACAGAACTGGGCCGTGTGCTCGTTGACGATCCGGCTCTGGTTGACGCGATGGAGAAGGTGCGCGAGGTCGTGTCCGGCACCCTGTCGATGCGTAAGACGAAGCAGATCCGCGTGCGCCAGCCACTGCATAAGCTGACCGTGGTGGTGGAAAACACTGATGCCGTGGCCGCATACGACGAGATTCTGAAATCCGAACTGAACGTGAAGAACGTTGAACTGTGCACGCTTGAGGATGCCGAAGCCCAAGGCTTGAAGATCATCAACGAGCTGCGTGTGAACGCTCGCGTGGCGGGCAAGCGCCTGCGCAAGGACGTACAGTTCGCCATCAAGGCTTCCAAGTCCGGCGCATGGCATGTGAACGCCAACGGTGCTCCGGTATGCGAGACGCCGAACGGCGAGATCATGCTTGAGGAAGGCGAATACGAGCTGATCAACAGCGTGGAGGAGAAGAACGCCGAAGAGGCCGCCAACTCCGTTTCCGCAGCGCTGCCGACCGGCGGCTTCGTGATCCTCGACACCGAGCTGAACGATGATCTGATCGCCGAAGGCTACGCCCGCGACGTGATCCGCGCCGTGCAGGACGCCCGTAAGGCCGCCGATCTGCAAATCTCCGACCGCATCGCACTGGTGCTGACCGTGCCGGCCGATGACGTGGCGAAGGTCGAGCAGTTCAAGGATCTCATCGCCTCCGAGACGCTCGCCACCTCCTTCGAAGTGACGGCCGGCGATGAGCTGAACGTTGAGGTTGCCAAAGCCTGAGTGGGCTGACAGCTGAACGGTCGCTAGCATAATAGGTCCCGAATCCGATAGATTATTCCGGAAGGTTCGGGACCTTTTTAAATGGTCTTTTGGTGGTCTTCTATCGGTATTTTTGTCTGTCTTTTGGCGGAACTGAACAATCGACCATGAAATGTTCAAACATGAAGCTACAGTGAACCCGTGGCTTCAAGCCTTGCAGACTTGATCTGTATCCGTAAGCATGTAATTTATGTCGGCGCGCACTTTACATATGTGATCGCATTGCGCGTACGACTCGCATGCGGAAACAGATCGTTACGCGAATGGTCCTCAGTACCATCCATGTGAGTCAAGCACACATTTGAGAAGCAGTCGCACACCGGGAATCGCGCTCGCGCGGTTCCCGTTTTTCGCTCGTTTTCCTCACCGCAATATGCATACGCGTGTTTCTTTTTGTGATTTGTGGATATACACAGCAATCCGTAGGGGTTGATCTGCTAGCATGCGGTATATTGCATGTCATGATAAGCGCGCACGATTGTTTTGCGGAGTCGTGCTGTGGAAAACGAGGATGTTATGTGTGATGGAGAAATAGAACTATCTGACCGTGCAAAATCGCTTTGGGGCAAAACAAATCGAGTGGATGATACTGAATGGTTGCCCCTATATGTCCACATGGCGGATTCGGCTGCGATGGCAGCGAGAATTTGGGACACTTGGGTTCCTTATGGAACGAAATCAATAATATCCCGTGACCTTGGTAATGATGACGATTTAGCAAGAAAACTAATGATTTTCCTTGCCGGTGTGCATGACATCGGCAAGGCGACGCCTGTGTTTCAGGCGAAACCCATTTCATTCGGTCCCGATGCGGAAAGCCTTGTCTGGAAGCCGGAGCAAGCAGGGCTTCCTATGATTGCGGGACTTAGGGACACCAGTCATCCCACTCATCCTATTGCCGGGCAGGTCATTCTCGAAAGGTATTTTTCGCTGGTTCATAAATGGGGTGGAAGAGAGTCGAGGCAATACGCTTGCGTTGTGGGAGGCCATCACGGAACTCCGCCGGATAAAAGCAAGCTTGAAAGCGCGAGATTGGGGAAAACGGAATCCGGTCTGGACTCAGAAGTATGGAAGACAACTCAGAATGAGCTTATAGAATTCATTGCCGGAACCGTTGGCATGGGGGATGAAGAGTGGGAATTGCTCTCTAAGAAGAGATTCAGCGCTCAGTCCGCTGTTCTTGCAACAGGCTTGGTCATTATGGCCGATTGGATTGCCAGTGACAGTGATGCTGATATGTTCCCCCTAGTGCGAGTGCATCCTCTGTGGGAAGATGAGGAGTCATTCGGCATGACGGAGCGAGAATACGATGATATTCAGTCATGGTCAGGGCTGAAAAGAAGAGCAGAACGCGCATGGGCGTGTGTGCAATTGCCTCATGCGTGGGAGCCGGCAGATATACCGTCATCCTGCCAAGATCTTTTCTCGACTAGATTCAGACTGCCCGAAGGGGCGCATCCGCGTCCTGTTCAAGAACAAGCCGTTCGTGTTGCTCGTAATACGGATACTCCAGGATTGCTGATAATCGAAGCGCCCATGGGCGAAGGGAAGACTGAGGCCGCCCTCGCCGCTGCAGAAATCCTAGCGCAGCGTACAGGCAGGGGCGGCATATGCGTAGCGTTGCCGACGATGGCTACCACGGATGCCATGTTCTCATGAGTGCATCGGTGGCTGGATGCTTTGCCATCCCGTGATTCTACGGATGAGAAAACGGTTTGGTTGGCACACGGCAAAGCGAAACTTAATGACGATTTCCAAGGCATTATCGCAGCTTCACGTCGACATTTCTCTTCGCTCAGTCAGGATGATACCGATGAACCTTACTCAAGGAAACATGGTGAGATTCCTCCTGAAACCGTTATCTCCGATTGGCTATGGGGGCGCAAGAAAGGAGCGCTCGCTAATTTTCTTGTGTGCACAGTCGATCAAGTGTTGATGGGCGCTCTGCAAATGAAGCATGTGGTGCTGCGTCAACTTGCGATGGCAAACAAGGTTGTCATCGTAGATGAATGCCATGCTTACGATGCATATATGCGCGAGTATCTCAAGATGGCACTGGAATGGCTTGGTAGTACCCGAACTCCGGTCATTTTGTTATCTGCAACATTGCCGGAGAGCCAGCGTGAGGAAATGGCGGAGGCATACTTGAAAGGATGGAAGAACAGCAAGCTTGAGCTTCCGTCGGAAGCAAAGCATGGAGGAATTCGGGAACTCAAAAGAAGGCAGCTTGCGGCGAAGACTGAGAAGGTATGCGTCAACGCACCTAAATTGGTTCAAGAAAAGGAAAATTCATCTGCCCGCAATGTCTCGTCTGCGTATCCGGTGTTGACATATACTTCTGATACTGAAATCAAACACATGGATGTGAAACCCTCTGGCAGATCAATGAACGTGCGTTGCCAGATCGTTGATGACAGCGATGAAGCGCTGATTAGCTTACTTGATCGTCTGCTTGAAAATGGCGGTTGTGTGGGAGTGATTTGCGATACGGTCGGTAGGGCGCAACATGCGGCGAAACTGCTAGGTGATTATTTCGGTAGTGAGTATGTGAAGCTGACGCATTCGCGGTTCATGGATATTGACCGTATGTCCAATGAAGCCGAACTGCGTCAGCTGCTAGGGCCGGATAGCACTGTGGGGAATGGCGGGCGTCCTCAGCGCATGATCGTAGTTGGGACACAAGTGCTGGAACAGTCGTTGGATATTGATTTCGACGCGCTGGTGACGGATATCGCGCCGGTTGATTTAATTATGCAGCGTCTTGGAAGGGTACATCGTCACAGGCGTGGTGACAACGAGTTCGACCGTCCAAGTCTCTTGCGGGGAGCGGCGTGCTATATCCGAGGCATTGCATTCTGGAATGACAATGGTCCCGAGTTCGCTAAGGGGGTGGATGCGGTATATGACGTGGCTTCTCTGATGGAATCGCTTGCGGTTCTAGAATTGACTGGTTCTTCCGCTTTCTGCACGCAATGTTTGCCGAAGGACATAGCTCGTACCGTAAGGAATGCATACGGCGATGACGCTCGGAGTCTCGTGCCTACGGCGTGGAATATGCAATATGACAAAGGCTGCGAGGAGCGAGTGAACAAGCAGGAGAAGAAGAGAGCAGATGCTCACAGCTATCTCATTCAATCGGTAGCTGTCATGAATCGGAAACGCTCGCTGGTGGACTGGTTTTCTCCTCAGATCGATGAGGCTGATGATGACAAGGGACAACGTGCCGTAAGAGATACGCAGGATACTGTGGAAGTGATATTGCTCTGCAAGCGTGATGGTGAGGCGTGTTTGCTGCCTTGGATCGGTGATAAGCGTAACGGCATAGAACGAGGAGCAGTTATTCCTGTCGATACAGTTCCTTGTGATGATGTGGCTAAGGTTGCAGCACAATGCTCCGTGAGATTGCCTGTGGCGTTGTGTGCGCACGGGCGAATTGATACGTTGATTGCTGCTCTGGAGAAAGGCTGCGAGACTGAGGCTGTGTATTGGCAGGAATCGCCTTGGCTTGCGGGAAAGCTTGCTTTGTTCCTTCATGAGGATGTGGAAAAGCACTTGTCCTCAGATGAGTTGTGCGGGTATACGATTTCGTATTCGCGTGGTGGTGGATTGACATATGCGAAGAAAGAGGATAATTGAAATGTCCTCATTTGGGGATGATCCCATAAAAGACTTGGGATTCGTAGTGTTCCCCGCATCTGCGGGGTTGGATCAACGGGATTGCCTATTTTTGTGCTTTCTCGTTGCATCTTTGGAAAACACAAAAACAAAATCTTTTATGTTGACATTTGTAGATTCTGAGTATATGCTCTAAAAAGAACCTTCGATCAAGGCTGATATGTAAAGGAGACGGGGGAATGGACGGAAACTTCTCATTGCTCGATGATAGGTGGATTCCGGTTTCCTATGTAGATGGGCATCCTGATGAAGTGTCGCTCCGGCAGCTTTTTGAGGATGCTCAGAAGATTAAGGGAATACGAGGCGATATTCCTCAGCAGGCGATGACTATGCTTCGGTTAGCACTTGGCATCCTGTATCGCGCATATTGCGTTGAAGATCCCAGCGAGGAACAGATGCGGGATATGTGGGCGGATGTGTTCCTCGCGGGGCACTTCGATATGGATATCTTGGATGGCTATTTCAACGAATGGAAAGATAGATTCTTCCTGTTCGGGGACAGGCCTTTCTTCCAGGTTCCTGAACTGGAATATGTTGGGCAGAAAGAATATGATCCCGTTTCCGAAATGATTGCGGACATGCCTAAGCCCGAAAAATATCTGTTTGCGATGCGTGGTTTGGGGACTACGGACACGCTTTCTCTGCCGGAGGCTGCACGGTGGCTGGTGTTTTTGCAGTCGTTTGACACGGCGGGCATTAAGACTCCGGTGAAGGGAAACACCCATATTAATAAGGGGAAGATATACCCTCTCAAGGGCTTCCTGGGTACCGGTTGGCTTGGCGGTATCGGCGGTGTGTATGCGGAGGGGGCGAACCTCTTCGAGACGTTGATGCTCAATTGGGTCCTGTATGACGACCGCTATGACTTGGAATATTATCGTTTGTTTGGCAATGTGAACGATATTCCGGTATGGGAGAAGGACGAGGTTCCTTCTGCGGACATGGATGATCAAAGCAGCTTTGCCGGTCCTGTTCAGGCAATGACTTGGCAGTCGCGTCGTATTCGATTGGTACCGAATGAAGAGCGCACAAGGGTTATCGGTGTCGTGAACTGTTATGGGGATGCCGTAACCCTATACAACACCGATGGTTTTGAAAAGATGACTGCATGGAGGAGGAGCATTCCGCAGCAGAAGAAGCTGGGGCTTCCCACTCCTCCGCATATGCCCGTTACCCATGATGCAAGCAAAGCGTTGTGGCGCGGCTTGGAACCTATCCTGTGTGTGGGGGATGATGGCGATTTCCGTCCTGGAATCATCAGATGGCTGGAAGAAATTCGTACTGAGGTGCTTGGCTCGGAAGAGCATGTGCTGAATATGGTGACGATTCATGCTCAGGGCATGACCTACGGTACGCAAAGCAGTTTTTTTGAAACCGGTATCGATGACAATCTGTCTCTAAGCATGATGATGTTCCGACATGATTATGCAGGTATTGCTGCAGTGGTGGATGTGGTTAAGCGCACGGACAAGGCCGTGACGGTTTTGACTACGTTTGTCCGAAATCTGCGGTCGGCGGCAGGCGAACATAGTGGGAAAACCCAAGAGATAGCTGACCAGATTCGTGAAAGTGCATATGCGGATCTTGACATGCTTTTCCGTGACAGATTGGCAAACTTCGATGAGTCTCAAAATCCCGTGGCGTACTCCAATGCGTGGTTGGATGAAGTCCATCGGATGTTGCTGATGATGGGACGGGATTACCTGAGTCAGTCGCCAGTGCCGGTTTTCGAAGAACACGAATCCGGAAGGTTCGGCGTAATGAGCGCCCCTCTTGCACAATTGTTGTTCCGCGGATCGCTGAACAAGGAACTTGGTCGTATCTCAGACTAGGGTTTTGACCGCACTTGACCAAAGGAGGAAATGACTATGGCGTCGTTATCAAGATACGATAAGGTGAAAGCTGTTGGGAAATATGCTGCCAGTCTGGTTTATGACGTGCAGCGTGATTATGTCTCAGGCAGCGGCAGCAACGCGAGGGGTAGGGCTAGGCTCTCGAGATTGCACAGGGACCTGGATGGGGCATCCCCGTCTTGGATGCTGATTGGCGACGAACTGTTTTCGAATTGGCCGACCGAGCTTGATGAGCCAGCGGATAATTCACCTGAATTCGAGCGCCAGAGCAACGCAATCAGAGCTGCGCTGGGGTTATATGCAGTGCATCAGCGTTCGAAAAAACAGGGAGTCGCGCAAAAGTTTCAGAGCGATCCAAGCCTACGTATGACTTTTGGGCGTGCGTGCAGAAGGATTGAACCTGATACGGACAGTGCGAAAGGTATTCTGCGACGATTGAGAGTCGCGGAGAATGCACCCGATTTCAACGGAATCGTTCGCAGTATGCGCGCTCTTATCATGCTGATGCGCAACACTGATATTCAGGTTGATTATGGTTCCTTGGCTAGCGATCTGTATTTGTTGCAGTTCTCTGATAGCCGTGGGTCCGTGTTCCAACGATGGGGCAGGGATTACTACTCCAAGTTCCCGTCAGCGCAAAGTGGTCAAAAGGCCGACAAGTAATCATCATTCATTTTCAAAAACATCTTCACAATAAACCGATTAGGAGAAAAATCATGTTCGTAGATATCCATTGCCTTCAGCAGGTGCCGCCGAGCAATATCAACCGAGATGATACCGGTAGCCCGAAAACCGCATACGTTGGTGGAGCGCTGAGAGCTCGTGTGTCCAGTCAGTCTTGGAAGCGTGCCATGCGCGAGATGTTCGGTAGCAAGCTGGACAGCAGCAAGATGGGGAAGCGTACTAAGAGCGCGGTGGCGCTGATCAGTAATGCTATTGCTGAGAAAAGGCTGGATTTGGCTGAAGAAGCCAATAATTTGGCAGAGAAAGTGCTGACTGCTACGGGCGTCAAGGTTAAGGCATCCGATCGCGCTGGAGCAGACAAGGGGTCAGCTGCTACAGAGTATTTGATTTTCATCGCTAACCGTGAAGTTGAACAGCTGGCTGATATCGCGATTGCCGCATTCGATGAGGGGAAGGATCCCTCGAAGTTGAAGAAGGAGGTGGCTGCAGTGTTCCATGGTAAGCAGGCTATCGATATCGCTTGCTTTGGCCGCATGCTGGCTGATGCTCCAGATTTGAATACGGATGCCTCGGCTCAGGTTGCCCATGCGTTCTCCATCGATCAGATTACGCCTGAATATGATTACTTCACTGCTGTTGATGATTGTGCATCGGACGACAATGCCGGTGCTGCCATGATCGATACTGTTGGTTTCAACTCCTCGACCTTGTATCGGTACGCGACGTTGAACGTTGATGCGTTGAGGGATCAGCTGCAGGATGCTGATGCAATGGTGGAAGGAGTTTCCGCCTTCGTGGAAGCCTTTGTCAAGTCTATGCCCTCCGGCAAGCAGAATACGTTCGCCAACCACACACTTCCTGAGGATATTGTGATCGTGCTTCGCGATTCACAGCCGATTAGCGCAGCTGACGCCTTTGAGAATCCCATCAAGAGGAAGGATGGGATTTCGGTCTCCAGACAAGGCATCGAACGACTGGGCGACAGGTTGAACGAGATTCGTATCAACTACGGCGAGGAACCGGTGAAGGCTTGGCATGTTGTGTCCGGTGGTTCTGTGCCCAGTCTGGATGAATGGAGTGAACAGGTTACGCTGCCGGAGCTTGAGCAGAGCTTGCGAGAAACGCTGAGCGCCGCGTATTCCGCGTGATGCTCGGAAGGAGTTGAAATGAGCGTTCTATTATTGCAATTGGCCGGACCATTGCAGTCATGGGGCGATTCTTCGCGATTCGTTCGGCGTGAGACTCGTAACGAGCCAACCAAAAGCGGTGTGATCGGCATGCTGGCTTCGGCGCAGGGACGTACCCGGGAGGATTCCATCGAGGATTTACTAGGTATATCGTTTGGTGTGCGTGTCGAGCAACGCGGTAGGGTAATCCGTGATTTTCAGACCGAAAAATCCCTGACAAGGAAACGTAATTCCAGGAAGTTCGATAAGGAGATGTCGCCGACTTATCGGTATTATCTGGCGGACGCCTGTTTTCTGGTCGCGCTGGGTGCTGATCATTCGGTGTTGGAAACGTTGGATAATGCGATTCATTCGCCGAAATGGCCGCTTTATCTAGGTAGGCGTTCGTGCCCGCCGAATTATCCGTTGTCGTTGGGCATCCACGATGAGTATGAAGATATTCGCCAGGCTCTGAATTCCGAGGTGTGGCACGCTTCGGAATGGTATCGGAGACGTTACAAGTATCCGGATTTGGAAATCGTCTGCGATGCTGAAGAAGTCGAAAACGTAACGACGCAATCGGATTTGCCGCTAAGTTTCAGCCGGGAGGGGCGACGCTATGCGAATCGTGCGGTGCATCATTACCGCATTCCTAACCCGGATAAGCCCGTGGATGAAGACGAGAAGGACGATACTCGGCCTCCTTCCTTTGAATCTACCGGTGAATCGGATCCGATGAACTTCATCTAGGTAGGAAAGAACGATGTTTATCTCGAGAATAGCCTTGAACAAGGCGCGTTACGGGGCTCGGCAGCTTATTAGTTCGCCATATAAGCTGCATGCGGCAGTGGAATGCGCATTCCCTCCCAATGCAGTTCGAAACAACGATGAAGGACGTATCCTGTGGAGGCTGGACACGTCTGTGGCCGATAACGGTGTTTGGCTCTATGTGGTGAGTCCGGAGAAACCTGACTTCATGCATATCGTCGAACAGGCTGGTTGGCCGATGCATGCGGAGTGGGAAACGAAGAATTATGAGCCGTTGCTTGAGCGTATCGCTAAAGGACAACGGTGGCATTTCAAACTTCGCGCGAATCCAGTCCGAAAGGCAAAAGAAGATAGGGGGCGGAGGCGCAGGAACGGCGGAATCGTTGGCAAGGTGCAAGGCCACGTTACCGTTGATCAGCAGTTGCAGTGGCTGATCGATCGTTCGGCGTCCCATGGTTTCGCCATTCTGTGCGACCAGAATGATCGACCTGACGTGGTGGTGAGGGAACGCCATAAGGAGAACTTCAAACGTGCTGATGCAACCGTTACTTTGGCCACAGTGGTTTTTGAAGGATGCTTGGAGGTCACCGATGCGGAACTGTTCTGCAAGACTCTTTGCCAAGGCATAGGAAGGGCGAAAGGTTTCGGATGTGGATTGTTGACAATTGCTCCGGATCTGAACAATTAAGGGCGAATGATGAATGCGCAAACGACAGATGGCGACAAGCTTACAGACGATTATATTGAGGCGGCGGAGCGTCAGCCGAGGAAAAACGGGCACTCTCACATGGGTACTCCGCCACCGGAGATTAGTGAACTTGTCCGTGCGGAAGACCGTCTGTCGTTTGCGTATTTCGAACATTGTACCATCGGGCGTGATGACAATGCCATTACCGCAACGGATAGTACCGGCGTTACCCACATTCCTGCAGCGACGCTGAGCGTGTTGATGCTGGGGCCTGGAACGCGCGTGACACATCAGGCGATGACGGTCATAGGGGAGAACGGCGCGACTGTGATTTGGGTAGGGGAGCGTGGCGTTCGTATGTATGCCTTCGGCAAACCATTGACGCATTCTTCTGTACTGCTGCAAAGACAGGCGGCTCTCGTGTCTAACACGAGGAAGAGATTGAATGTTGCGCGCCAGATGTACCAAATGCGTTTCCCAGGCGAAGATGTGAGTGGCCTGACCATGCAGCAACTTCGGGGTCGCGAGGGAGCGCGTATACGGCGGGTGTACCGTGAGTGTTCCGCTCGTACCGGAGTGGAGTGGGACAAAAGAACGTATGATCATGATGATTTCATGGCTGGATCGGAGATTAACAAAGCCTTGTCTGCTGCCCATACATGTCTGTATGGTCTGGCGCATGCCGCAATAGTGGCGCTAGGTTGCTCTCCGGGGTTAGGTTTCGTACATGTAGGTCATGAGCGGTCGTTCGTCTACGATATAGCCGATCTTTATAAGGCTGAATTGTCGATTCCGGTTGCGTTCGAAACGGCGGCAACTCAGCCAGAGGATATTGGATCGGCAGTACGGCATAACGTTCGCGATGCAATATACGATCTTAGTTTGCTGAAACGAATGGTGAAAGACATTCGCACGTTATTGGGAGAATCTTCCTCCGATGATGTTCAGAGCGTTGGGGATCATGTCGGACTGTGGGATGAACGGCTGGGAGAAGTATCTGCAGGAAAATCCTATGCCGATGATGAGTGGGGATATGAGGAATGGTAGTTATTGTATTAACGGCATGCCCGGTGGGTTTACGCGGTGACCTTACTCGATGGCTATTGGAAATATCGCCAGGCGTGTTTGTGGGGCATTTGGATGCACGTGTTCGTGAAAAACTGTGGGAGCGAATCGTTGAACTCTCAAAGAACGGTCGTGCCATTATGGTTTATTCGGCTCGAAATGAGCAGCATCTTGCTTTTAAAGTGCATGGAGCTGAGTGGTCTCCGACAGACTGTGAAGGCTTGGAGCTTGTAAAACGTCCTTCTGGTCCAAAGGAAGTGTCGTTTGGTAGTGCTCTTCACCGTGGATGGAGTAATGCCAGTAAGTATCGGCAGGCGAAGAAGTATTCAAACTAAATGAAAAACGAATGACATGAATTTAGAAACCACGAAGTTGCTATAATCTCTTAGTGGTGTTCCCCGCATACGCGGGGATGATCCCCCGAGAAAATACATGACTAATCCCTATCTAGCGTGTTCCCCGCATACGCGGGGATGATCCCTTCATAGGTAATACCGATCGGCTGGAAGCTTGGTGTTCCCCGCATACGCGGGGATGATCCCAGGCTAGGCACGGCGAACCGCAATGCCATGATGTGTTCCCCGCATACGCGGGGATGATCCCCTCACCGCGGATCCGGAACTGAGAACCACCGGGTGTTCCCCGCATACGCGGGGATGATCCCGGCCGTGGCCGAATGGCTTGAGGAAGGCGAGAGTGTTCCCCGCATACGCGGGGATGATCCCGTTGTGCACATGGCTACGAAGTACGAATGGACGTGTTCCCCGCATACGCGGGGATGATCCCAGCATGCCGCGTGTGAGGCGGGGGAGTTTGAGGTGTTCCCCGCATACGCGGGGATGATCCCGGGGGCATTCTGCGCTGCGGACTGGACGAAACGTGTTCCCCGCATACGCGGGGATGATCCCGTGAAAGCGAAAAAAGGGGACGTGGTTCTACGGTGTTCCCCGCATACGCGGGGATGATCCCGCATCTGGCAGAGCGTGAAGGAAACCGCGTGAGTGTTCCCCGCATACGCGGGGATGATCCCGAGCACAATTCGAATTTGAGCTGGGATGCGATGTGTTCCCCGCATACGCGGGGATGATCCCTGCGACGGCTCAGTGGTCATACTGCACACCACGTGTTCCCCGCATACGCGGGGATGATCCCCAACCAAGAGGATGGAGGAATGAAATGCATAAGTGTTCCCCGCATACGCGGGGATGATCCCGGGTTAGGGGTGATGGAACCCCTATGCTTATAGTGTTCCCCGCATACGCGGGGATGATCCCAGATAGGAGCTTGCATGGCAGACCCAAACAATGTGTTCCCCGCATACGCGGGGATGATCCCCCCCGTCATTCCTCCATCCTTGATAGCGGTGTGTTCCCCGCATACGCGGGGATGATCCCTCAACAACCAACAAACCAGCAAGGAGAACAAGGTGTTCCCCGCATACGCGGGGATGATCCCTCTCCCCATTCGTCGATGAACGAGCGGAAAAAGTGTTCCCCGCATACGCGGGGATGATCCCCAGCAAACCATGCAGCTAGCCGATATGAACAAGTGTTCCCCGCATACGCGGGGATGATCCCACTACACAGCTCAATATCCAATTGGATGTATGGTGTTCCCCGCATACGCGGGGATGATCCTCGACGTGAAACCGTGTCGAACGGAGTCATACAGTGTTCCCCGCATACGCGGGGATGATCCCTGGGGGGAGGTTGCGTTTCGGACGGCGTTGAAGTGTTCCCCGCATACGCGGGGATGATCCCTCACCGCCGACTACAGCGTGTACGGTTACATGGTGTTCCCCGCATACGCGGGGATGATCCCTCAAAACCAATATTTTGAGCACATATCCATTCGTGTTCCCCGCATACGCGGGGATGATCCCGTGCGCAGTTCAATAGTGTCCGCATGTTCATCGTGTTCCCCGCATACGCGGGGATGATCCCATCGCGTCGCGCGCGTGCGAGCCATGGCGACAGTGTTCCCCGCATACGCGGGGATGATCCCCTATGTTGCTCCCAGTCGAAAATCGACGCTCAGTGTTCCCCGCATACGCGGGGATGATCCCCGCCGCCTATGTCAACGCCTACGGTCGGCAAAGTGTTCCCCGCATACGCGGGGATGATCCCGCCAACGGTTCGAAGATTATTGCATCCTATATGTGTTCCCCGCATACGCGGGGATGATCCCCATGGTCGTTTCTTTTGCTCAGGAGCGGTCAGGTGTTCCCCGCATACGCGGGGATGATCCCGTCGTCCGTCTGCGCGAGGAATTCCTTGACGTGTGTTCCCCGCATACGCGGGGATGATCCCCAGTGCGCAAGCCGCTGGTATTGGGCATTGCGGTGTTCCCCGCATACGCGGGGATGATCCCATGGGTTCGAGGTTGCGGATGGCGCGGCTGCCGTGTTCCCCGCATACGCGGGGATGATCCCGCATCGGTTCTACGAGCATGGTGAGGAAGAATGTGTTCCCCGCATACGCGGGGATGATCCCCGGCCGGTCGGAACCACATGCACCAGCTCTCCGTGTTCCCCGCATACGCGGGGATGATCCTACCGTGGCGAGACCCTGCACATCAAGCGCCGAGTGTTCCCCGCATACGCGGGGATGATCCCGCGGACGCGCTCATGCACCGGTTCTATCGTCTGTGTTCCCCGCATACGCGGGGATGATCCCGTTGAAATGCTGGGCGGCGTTGTTTATGCTCCGTGTTCCCCGCATACGCGGGGATGATCCCTGGTCGGTGACGGGGCATTCGACGAGCGGCGTGTGTTCCCCGCATACGCGGGGATGATCCCGGATTCACCCTCAGATGCGACGCGACACTGAAGTGTTCCCCGCATACGCGGGGATGATCCTCCAGGTCACTCAGGTTGAGCGGGAGGCTGTAGGTGTTCCCCGCATACGCGGGGATGATCCACTGTGGCACGACGGGCTGAAAGGCAACGTATGGTGTTCCCCGCATACGCGGGGATGATCCCCCTGGAACGTGTCCCACGAGCCCAGCCAGCCGGTGTTCCCCGCATACGCGGGGATGATCCCACGTCGGTGCGCATCACGCTCCATCCGTCGGAGTGTTCCCCGCATACGCGGGGATGATCCCAAGGAAGCAGCCATGATCGTCGAAAAGCTCGGGTGTTCCCCGCATACGCGGGGATGATCCCGTGGATGTCCGCGGAAACGTCCCTAATTTGGTGTGTTCCCCGCATACGCGGGATGATCCCAAGGATACGCTGCCCATGATCGTCGGCACGAAGTGTTCCCCGCATACGCGGGGATGATCCCCGAGGCATGAAAAACCGGAAGCAAGCCCGCGCGAATCGGCTGTTATCTCAAGTCTGCACGGGGACTTCCGGCAATGCAAAATCATACCCCACAACCGAGAAAAGCAAGGCAACATGGCTGGATACCGAAGCAGACCAACGGAGCCGCCTGTAAGTGTTCCCCGCATACGTGGGGATGATTTTAATTAAAACTTCGACCTGCATATAGCTTTCTGTCGAGCATAATGAGGGGCGCGCTTGCGATTACCGGTTGTATCTCGCTTCGGTGATCCGGATTCCTGGTGTTCGGAGCGTTGATGACGAGTCCACGGTTGGATGCAGAAAGCATAAGCGGATGGCGGTCGATGAAATGCCGGACGACAAGAAAACCTACGACATTAATTCGTGCGCGGTCAGCATGCCGACGGCGCACGACGGGAGGGGTCCGTCCTGGAGTCAAAGATCGAGCCAGTTCCCCAGCTCTTGACTGGCGATTATGTCTATTGGATAGTGTACCTCGCTTATATATGGCAGGTGTTCGTGCGAAAAGTGTCAAAAACATGCCCCCTAAGTGGCTTTTCTCGAAGGGCATGTGCCATATATAAGCGAGAAACTTCAGGTCAAGATGCCAAATCTGCCATATATAAGCCAGATATCGCGGTTCAGTTCAGATGAACTGGGTGTATGTCCATAAATTTCGACGATTAGGGTGTATCAAGAGTTCCGAGTTGGTTTCAATGACAATCCGAGGGGTGAAAGCGAGTTTATGGGCACGCGTGCGGAGTCTCAGATGCGCAGGACTCCTCACGCAGCGCATATCACAATCCTAGCCAAGCATGTAGGTCATGAATTTCCTGATCGCAGATGCCGTGGCCCATTCCCGGATATTCGAAATACGTGAGATTGCCGGTTTGCGCAAGTTTGTTGTGCGCGCACTGTTGGTCGGCTAAAGGAATTGTGCGGTCTTCGCTGCCGTAACAGAGTGCGAATCGCGTGCGTCCGGTCGCGGGCAAGGGCTCAGCGGTTTCACCTTTGAATGACGGACTCATCAAAATCGCCATATCGAACACATCGGGATGTTCCGCAACCATGCGATACGATAGGTATCCGCCTTGCGAAAACCCAATTAATACTTTACGGAACCGCACATATGCGGGCGAATCCAGCAATCGTACGACGGCGTCGCCTACGGCACTGCACTCACGTCGACGCTCTTCTACGGAACATCCATCTGGATACCAGTAGTAGCTTCCGATGTAAGGACGTTCGTACGTGCCTCGGAACGACAGATAATTCGGATGCTGGGCAGGAGCAATGGAGTTGTCCGTTGAAGATGCGTCTTGCTTCGGAACATCATAAATCGCATCAATAATGCGGATCATCTCATTTTCATCATTGCTGAATCCATGAAATCCCAAGAACAGCAGATTATCGCCGGCCTTTTCGCGGGCTGTCACATCAATGCTGGTACTCACGTTCAAACGCATGTCATCCTCCCGTCGCATGTCGATAGTATGCAGTTTTCCAACGGCACCATAACGGTGGACAGCGAAGTGGGGAAGGGCACGACGTTCACCGTTATGCTGCCGTTGGTTGAGGAAAACACTGAATATGTGGCGAAGCCTACAATAATCCGTCGGCGTGCAATGCATTGAACATGCGGTCCAGGCATTCGACCAGCAGCGGATACGGCATTGCTATGTTCACGCGCACGCATCCGGCACCGGTCTCGCCGCATGAACGCCCGTCGGTCAACGCCACTTGCGCCTTCTCAAGGAAGTATGCGGCCGGATCGTCGATGCCAAGCGGCGAGAAATCAAGCCATGCGATATATGTGCCCTGCGGTTTGATATAGCCGACGCCGGCAAACCTTTCACGCATCTGCTCGTCGAACAACGCCAAATTCCTGCGCACATAGGCAAACGCATCCTGGAACCACAGGTCGCCTTCGTTATATGCGGTGGTGGTGGCGATTGCGCCGATGGTGGCGGTCTGATGTTCGCTCCACTCCGCCTTGACCGCCCACATGTCACGATCCGCAGGATTGGTAAGCAGCACCTGCGCGCACTTCGTGCCCGGAATATTGAACGATTTCGACGCGCTGGTAGCGGTCATCGACTGTAATGCGGCCTGCTCGCTGATGGTGGGGAACGGAATGTGCTTGCCCTCAAACACGAACGGCGCATGAATCTCATCATTGAAAATACGCACGTCATACTGTGCCGCAAGATCGCTCAGACGCAGCTCCTCCTCCAAGGTGAGCACTTTGCCGATCGGGTTGTGCGGGTTGCAGAGCACGAACGCATGGCATCCGGCCGCAAACGCGCGTTCGATGGCGTCGAAGTCGAACACCCATTGCGCCTCTCTGGTTTCGGCGTCGCCGCTTTGCAGCATTTCGATTTCGATCACGTCAACGTCGTACAGTTTCGGAACGCTCAAAAACGGCATGTAGGCAGGCGTCGGCACGATCACGCTGTTGCCCGCACCGACCAGTTCACGCAGGAAAATCTCATAAGCTTCGAGTACGTCGGGAACCACGCGAATAATGCTCGGATCGACATCCCATCCGTAATGCGAGCGTTGCCATCCTGCGCATGCTGCTGCCACGCGCTGTTTCCAGGGTTCGGGAATGTAGCCGAGTTTGCAATGGTCGCAGGCGTTGTCGATGGCTTTCTGAATGCAGGGAGCCAAGCCGTAGTCCATTTCGGCGATGAACGCGCCGATGTAGCCGGGGTAGCGTGTCCACTTGTCGGATCCGACTGCGGCAAGATCGGCTGCGGTGGTGTGGTCGATGGCGTCGGCGTCAAAGCCGGAACCGGTACGATGCTTCATTTCCATGATTTCTTCCATGGTTCCAGCATGACGTACCGATGCTTGCACGAACAGTGTGTTCTTGTACTGAAAGCAAAGACTGTTATGAAGTTTTCTTATATCAGATGCTTTTGCTATTCAATTATTAATCTGATTATGATGATATAGCAAAATACTGGAAACAATTGTTTGCTGCAGTATTCCGCGATTGCGAATAAGCACGGATATCAAACGATGAATCAGATGTTTTCCAAATACTGGTGTGACGCCCTTTCGATTTCGTCTTTGACGCGGGTCACTGCCGGTCGGTCGTCCGCTTTTCTTGTGACGAAACAGACTGTGCGGAATGCGTTGTTGTCGGCGATTGGCAGTGCGGCCAAATCGGGTTGGATTCCAGCGGTTGTGGCTAAGCGAGATATGATCGAGACGCCCATGCCGACTTCCACCAGATTCTGCGTGGCCCAAAAATCGTCGGTCGAATGTGTGATTTCCGGTGTGAAGCCGGCGGCACGCGCCAACGACACCAGATTCGCCTGGCAGGTTTCGCAGCCGGCGATCCACTGTTCGCCGCGTGCCGAAACCAATTGGACCGGCAGGTGCGAGCTTTCGTACTGGCGCGCGATCGCATTGTTCGCGCCGATCAGCAGCATCAGCGGATCGACGCCGAAAGGAGCGACTTCCAAATCGTCCGGTCCGGCCAAAGCGGGGAGTGAATTGTATTGGAAGATGATCGCGCAATCGGCAAGCCCCTGTTCCAACGCCTCCATGGCCTCAGGCGGCTCCATCTGCATGAGGCTCACGCGAATGTCGGACGTTTTGCTGATATGCACGAGCACGCGTGCCACGAACGACGAACATACCGATGGGGGAGCGACCAAACGAATATGCGTCGATCCGTTGCGCTGGTACTCTTCCACATCTTTGACGGCTTGGGTGACGCGATTGTCGATAAGCTGCCCGTGACGTGCCAGAATACGGCCGATCGGAGTCAATTCCACGCCATGCGACGTGCGCTGCACGAGCTTTGCGTCAAGTTCACGTTCGATCTTGCGGATCTGCTGGCTGATGGCCGGTTGCGACCATCCGGTTTCACGCGCGACCGCGGAGAACGAGCCCAAACGCTCCACGTTCCACAAGGTCACCAGAATCTGCGGGTTCAGTGTTTTCGTGCTGAATCCCGTGGCATTCGCGGTGATGCTGATGTCGGTGTTCGTGTTGGCGTTTTCACGCGTGTTGCTATCGGCTGGAGTGTTCATATGAGGGTAGTGCTCAGCTTTTTAGGAATGCGGGGATGGCCTCGGCCGCCGCATAGCCCGCGCGGTACATGCGTTCCAATCCTTCGAACGACCTGCTCAACGTGTTCTGGCCGTACAGGCTTTCCGGCGCGAGGATGAGCACGCGGCCGTCCTGCTCGTATTCCTTGGCCAGCGCCACTTCGTCGTTGTACGTCTGATAACGGTTGAGCAGTTTTTCCGCGGCTTCGGGGTGGCTGCGCTTCAAAATCCTGGCCGGGCCGATGTCCCTCTTCTGTTCGCGTACGGTGTCTTTCGGGCGGGTGAGTATCACCACGATACGGTCGTAGCCGTCATCGATGGCCTTCTGCACCGGAATCGGATCGGCGATGCCGCCGTCGTAATAGGGGACGCCATCGATCGCATACGGTTCGCAAGCTACCGGCACCGCTGATGACGCCTTCAGGATGTCGAAATTGTCGTAGCCCACGTCGGATTTGCCGAAATACTTCGTGGAGCCGTCTTCGGCGTTGCACGCAACCACGGTGAAACCGGTCGGGTTGGCTTCGAAAGCCGCGTAGTCAACCGGATTTTCGCCATCATGATTGCTGAGCGTGCTATACACGTAATCGAGGTTGGCGAAATTATGGTTCTTGACATAGCTGTCGAAGCTCGCGTATTCCTTGCGGAACGCGTACTGCGTGTAGAACGTGTGGTTGCGCCCATGCTGCTTCGCGATGAACGAAACCATGTTGGCGCTGCCGGCGGAAACACCATAGCAGTGGTCGACGCTGATGCCGTCCTCAAGCATGCGGTCCATCACGCCCGCACCGTAGATCGCACGGAAACCGCCGCCGACGTCGATCATTGCCGTCCTGTGAGCCATATGCGTCCCGTCCTTTCGCCGTTCGTCCCTTTTGCGGGTTTCAATCGACTTTACGCGGTCTAATTGACGTATTTTTGCGTGTTCAGTCATTTCTTATCAAAGGACGACGTAAGATATCTGCGAATAATCAACAAAAATGGAGTGGAGAAGATATCAATGAACGAAGCTGCACTGCCTCAGTCGACGGTCCACATCGCCCAAGCTGATCCGGACGGGATTCTGCTGGTGATTCACGCGGGTGCCGGCAATCGTGGCAAAAAGGATACGCCGGAACGTCGTGCCCAGGTGGAGCAGGATTTGAACAGGGCTCTTGAAGCTGGCTATGCGCTGCTGGAGCAGGGGGCGCCGGCGGAGGATGCCGTGTGCGCGGCTATCCGTGTTATGGAGGATGCTCCGGAGTTCAACGCTGGTCGTGGCGCTGCATTGACGAGCGAAGGCATCGTATCCATGGATTCCTGCCTGATGACTGGTGTCGATGGCGAGGTCGGTTCCGCGTGCGGTCTGACCACGTCTAAGAATCCGATCAACGTAGCGCGTGCCATCAAGGAAAAGACCAAGCATGTCATGTTTGCCAAGCCCGGTAATGATTTGCTTAAGGAGTGGGGAATCGAACTGTGCGACAGTGATTATTTCATCACTCCGGCACGTCAGGAATCCTTGCGCGAGGCGCAATCCAACGGCGATGAGTGGGAGAAGCATGGCACCATCGGCGCTGTCGCCCGTGACTCGTCCGGCAACATCGCTGCCGGCACCTCCACCGGTGGCATTACCAACCAGATGCCGGGACGTGTCGGCGATTCGCCTCTGCCGGGCTGTGGCACCTATGCCAACAACGATTCCGTCGCGATCTCCTGCACCGGCATCGGTGAGGCGTTCGTCAAGGAAGTCGCTGCGCATCAGGTTTCCGATCGTGTTCTGTACGCCAAGGAAGAGCCGGTCGAGGCTGCGAAGGCGGCACTGGATGGTGTCGCCCGTCATCATGGAGATGGCGGTGTGATCGTCGTTCCGGCTCATGGTGAAGGCGCAATGGTGTTCAATAGCGAGATGATGAACTGCGGTTGGAAGTCTCCGAAGGGCAGCTACGTGCAGAGTTGATGCTGTAGTGGCAAACCGGCAAAACAAGCCACAAAAGTACAGTGGGGTTCGAATCCATGAAGGATTCGAACCCCACTGTACTTGAGCTCCCTATATGGCCGGCGAATCGTTCGTCCGCCGGCCAGAAACATCACTTAGTGATGGTGTTGTAGGTAGGCAGATTGGTGTAATCGAACGACACGTTCTTCACGTTCGTCGCGGACGCAGCGGCGACGTTGTCGTTCCACAGCGGAATCACCGGAAGATCCTTGGCCAGCACTTCCTGCGCCTTGGTGAAGTCCTCGGTCCGCTTCTTTACGTCGGTCTGGGCAAGTGCGGCATTCAGGAGCTCGTCGAATTCCGCACTCTTGTAATCACCATCGTTCGAACCATGACCGTCAGCGGAGCTGGAGGCATATAGCGGATTGAGATAATCTTCAGCGGACGGGTAATCCAGCATCCAGCCGGCACGGAACGCGGTTTTGATGGTGCGGTTGGTCACCTGGTTACGCACGTCGCTGAACGTGGCGTACGGCTCGCCAGCGGCGTCGATGTCGAGTGTGTTCTTGATCTGGTTGCACACGGCATCGACCCATTCCTTATGGCCGCCATCGGCGTTATAGGCGATTCGGAAGTTGCCGGACCATGGCTTGATGGCATTGGCTTTCTTCCAGAGTTCCTTGGCCTTGGAAGCGTTGTATTTCAGGTTGCTGCCGTTCTGTTCCAGTTTCTTCACATATTCGGGGACGAGCGGTGAAGTGAAATCGGTGGTCGGGGTCTTCGTGTTGTTGTAAACCTTCTTGACGATCTGGTCGCGGTCGATGGCCATGGAAATGGCCTGACGACGCAACTGGCCTTCTTCGTCGTTGCCGAAATGCTCAAGACGTTCCGGAATGACGAAGGACTGGAACGAGGATCCTGCCTGGCTGTAGGCGATCACGCTGGAATCCTGACGGAAGGTCTTCACCGCAGACTGTGGAATCTGATCCATCACGTCGAGGTTGCCAGACAGCACGTCGGAGTAAGCGGAATCCTCATTCGTGTAGACGCGGTATTCGATGCCTTTGTTGGACACCTTGCGGCTGCCCTTATAATCCTTGTTTGGTACGACGATGATGTTCTTGTCGTGGGACCAGGACTTGAACTTGTACGGACCATTGCCAATCGGAGCCTGGCCGAACTTCTTGATGTCCTTAAATGCCACGCTTGGCAGCGGGAACATGGATTGGTGCGCGAGCTTGGTCGGGAATACGGAATCAGGCTTGTTCAGCTCGACGACCAGCGTGTAGTCGTCCGGGGTGGAAAGACCGGAAAGTGTGGCCTTCGGATCGACGTTCGGATCCTGCAGTTCGTCATAGCCCTTGATGGTGGAGAATCGGCTTGCGGTCTTCTGCGCGTTCTTCACGTTGGCGGCGAAACTCCAGGTGTCGGCGAAGGAATGGGCGGTTACCGCCTCGCCGTTGGTGAACTTCCAGCCTTTCTTCAACTTGATTGTGTACTTGGTGGCATCCTCGTTCGGGGTGATACTCTCGGCGACTTCGAGATGTTGCTTGCCCTTTGCGTCGAAGCTCACCAGACCTTCGAACAGGTATCGAATAACTCTGCCGCCGCCCATTTCGTTGGTGTCGCTTGGAATTAGACCGTTCTGCGGTTCGCTGTTGTTCACTGAAATCAGCGAGGTGCTATCGGAGCCGTTGGAGGCTGTGTCATCGTTGGAAGACGATCCGCATGCGGCGATCGACGTCAGCATGGCACCCGCCGCGGCCATGGCCAGCAGACGCCGGAATGTGTTGTTCTTCATTTCATTCTCCTTTAATGTCGACTTTTCCGCCGATTATGTCGACGAAAAAACAATAGGACATAATATGGGAGTTTTATAAAATTTTCGTGTCATGTCTCAATTTGAAAACGAACCGCTGGCAGGCGTTGGATATGGACGTTATCTTCAGCTTTCTAGGAATGCGGGGATGGCCTCGGCCGCCGCATAGCCCGCGCGGTACATGCGTTCCAATCCTTCGAACGACCTGCTCAACGTGTTCTGGCCGTACAGGCTTTCCGGCGCGAGGATGAGCACGCGGCCGTCCTGCTCGTATTCCTTGGCCAGCGCCACTTCGTCGTTGTACGTCTGATAACGGTTGAGCAGTTTTTGCGGGTTTCAATCGACTTTACGCGGTCTATCGGAACATTCGCGCTCAGCGATCAAGCAGCGATTGCGCTAATTGCGCGATTTGTGTGGAAGTGTCGGAATTGGCCAGCTCGATACCACCGTCCGCGTCTTCCGGAGAGAGTTTGCCCAACGATTCGAGCACTACGCCAAGATGGCGCACGGTACCTTCGTTGCCGTCGATGATTGCCGCTGTGTCGGGCAGCAGTTCGCGGAAATAGTCGCGGTAAAACACGAAATGCGTGCAGCCAAGCACTACCGAATCGATCGTCGACAAATCATACTGGTCGAAATACTGGTGCAGCGTGTGCATCACAACATCGTGATCGTCGAGTTGGCCGTGCTCAACGATCTCCACCAAACCGGGGCAGGGTTCCGGAAAGATCGTATGGTCTGTTTTGAAACGATCCATCAGCACGGCGAACTTGCGTTCCCGCAACGTCAGGGGAGTAGCTGCGACGATGACACGCTGACGATTGCCATGGCCTCGATCGCACGCCACCTTCAGCGCTGGTTCCATGCCAATGATCGGAATGTCGTATTTGTCGCGCAACTCGTTGGCTGCGGCGGAAGTGGCGGTATTGCAAGCGATGACAACCGCTTTCACTCCCTGCTCCACGAAACGTTTCACAATGGCGTCGGACAGCTTGCGTACCTGTTCAGGTGATTTGGTTCCGTACGGAGCGTTCGCGGAATCGCCAAAATACAGCACGCGTTCGTTCGGCATATCGCGGCGGATTTCGCGCGCCACGGAAATCCCGCCCAAACCGGAATCGAAAACGCCGATTGGTGCCGTTGAAGTCATACGTCCTCCCTTGTTCCGCACGCAAACATACTGCAACATAATGCACACGTGTTGCGTCCAACTTCTTCAATAGCCTACCGCGTGTAGAGTGAATCGGTATGAGCATTCCAAGCATTGTTTACAAAGCACACGCCACCGGCAACGATTTCGTGGTGTATCTGGACGCCGAAGGCACGTACGAGCCTACCGCCGATGAAGTGCGATTCCTGTGCGACCGTCATTTCGGTATCGGTGGCGATGGCTTGATCCGCCTTACTCATCCGCAGGCGGTGTCCGATTTGAACGACAAGCAGATTGCCGTTTGTGCTGCCGACAATGCGGATTGGTTCATGGACTACCGCAACGCGGATGGTTCGTTGGCTGAGATGTGCGGCAACGGCACGCGTGCGATCACTCTGTTCGCGCAACGGCAGGGTATTGCCGGTCAGCCGGGCGGTGAACCGTTCCGTCTCGGCACCCGTGCCGGTGTGAAGGTTCTGACTTCACTTGGCGATGTGCCGACTCTTGGCAAGGACGTGTTCCAGGTTGAGATGGGTTCATGGAAGCGTGGCGATCTTGATGGATACGAAGTGACGATTCCCGGCACGGCCGGTTCCGCACGCGGCACGTTCGTGGACATGGGCAATCCGCATGTGGTGGCCGTCATCGAAGACGCGTTCTCCAGCCTGCCGACGGTGGAACGGCTTGATTTGGTGACCAAGCCGGTGGTCGCGCCCCGAATCGAAAGCGACCAGAATGTTGAGTTCGTGCGCATCGACGAGCAAAGCGAAGGCGACAACGAGGGCAACGCCACCATGCGCGTCAACGAACGCGGCTGCGGCGAAACCCTGTCGTGCGGAACCGGCCTGTGCGCCACCGCCATCACGTTGCATGCCAAAACCGGCATCGACCATTGGACGATCACCGTGCGTGGCGGCACCCTGCGCGTCGACGTGACCGATAACGACGTGAAACTCACCGGATCGGCCACCATCGTCGGCAAAATCGAACTGCTGTAAGGTTTTGCGCATAACACTGAAATTTGCGGATACGCAAAAGAAAGAAGCCGGCTGTTTCCAGTCGGCTTCTCTTGTAGGCGAGTGAATCCCTACTGCTGATTGGACGTTACTTGACGTCAACTGAACAGCAGGGGGCCGTCTTCGACGAGAATGATCACAATCAATGTCACGATCCATAAGGCATCGACCATCAGATCGTAATTAAGACGGTAGTAGGTGCGTACGCCCTCGCGCTTGGCCGGAATCTCCTGAACCACCGCCGTGGCATGAGACAACGCCATGAACTGCACGGTGGTGGAGAACATCAGGCACAGACACCACGGGCATAGCGCGTTGATCACAAACAACGACTGCGAGGTCAGCCAATACGAATAAGCCAGCGCGGCCAATCCACCCAGCCATGTGCACAACGCAAACCAGCGGGGCACGGCGACCTTCGTCAAACCGATCACCGCGATCGTTACGAACACTGATTCCGCGGCGATGCCGAAGAACGCATTCGGGAAACTCAAACCGGCGAACTTCACAACCTCAGCCTGCCACGATTCCGCAACCGCGGAACACGACATCACGGCATTCACATCACAGCTGAGCTTCTGACCGGGATTGCGCGCCAATTTCAGTGTCTCGGCGGAAAGCACGAACGATACGACCAGCGCTACCGCCGAGGCGATCAGCATGACTAGATACGTCCATGTCGCGGTATGCCGCCAACCGCGCGGCTTCGTATAATCATCGTCGAGAGTGGCTTCGGCAACCTGTTCGCCGGAAAAATCGCTCATCGTGCATCCTTGAATCAAAATACAAACGTTGTCATCGCCTAGTTTACGCGGTATTGTGCCGAGTCGCGCCAAAAACAGCTTACGATGGATACATGATTCGCGTAGGCACTGCGGCACCGCCCGCTGAAGGTTGGGACATTCACTGCCATACCGTTTTTTCCGACGGTACGGAAACGCCGCGTGCGTTGTTGCAGGAAGCGAGAGCATTGCGATTGCATGGTGTTGCGATTGCCGATCATGACACGACCTCCGGTTGGCAGGATGCGTTGGCTGCTTCGCGGGAGGTCAGATTGCCGTTGTTACGCGGTACGGAAATCACTGCCGTCGATGAGAGCGTATCCGTGCACATGCTCGCATTCCAATATGATCCGCTGAACGCCGATATCAGCGAGATGTTCGCGTCCACCCGCGAGGCGCGACTGCGTAGAACCAAGCGCATGGTCGAACTGATGGCGCAGGATTTTCCGATTACGTGGGATGATGTGCTCGCGCAGGTGCGTGAAGGCAAACGCACCACGATAGGCCGGCCCCATATCGCCGACGCATTGGTGGCTGCCGGCGTATATGAAACACGATCCGACGCTTTCGCCGATGCGGTGAGCGCAACGTCGAAATATTACATTCCCACGCCATCACCGACCACGCACGACGTGGTGGCCGCGGTCAAGGGTGCGGGCGGGGTGGTGGTTATCGCCCACGCCGGAGACCCCCGGCGCAATCGGACATTACTGACCGACCGGCAAATCGAATCTCTCATCACCGAAGGCTTGGACGGTTTGGAAGTGTGGCATCGCGGCAATCCATCAGAACAGCGTGAACGTCTGCTCACCATTGCGCGCCGGCACGACCTGCTGGTGACTGGCGGATCCGATTGGCACGGTAAAGGCAAGCCGAACGCGCTGGGGGAGAACCTCACCAGCGACGAAACAGTTCAGGAAATCATCAATCGAGGCGTCCGCTTGAGCAAAGAATCGTCGAAGGCGAAAATAAAAAACCAAAACGCAATCATCGACGCGTAATTGAGATATGAAACCAGAAACGAGTTGATCGCCCAAAATGGAAAAGCCAGGCGCGAACGTCTAGCTTTTCTTGTTACGTCGAAAACGTGTGTTTCAGTTCGAAGCTGAAATCTGGTGATGCGAACGGGTCAGAGGTTGCCGAAACCGACGGCGTGCTTGGTTTCGGAACCGATGATGGCGTAGCCGAGCGAGCCTGCCGGCACCACGATGCGACGACCCTTGTCGTCCGTCAGATTGATGGTCTTGCCGTTCTCCACGGCGTCGGCGATGGCCGCGTTGACCTCATCGGCGCTCTGTTCGGTGCTGAAGGTGACGGTGCGGGCCACATTCTGAATGCCGAGTTCAATATCCATGGATGCTCCTTCGTGATAATGCGCAATGCATGCGCACGTGTATGTACGGGTTATGTGCGCCTATTCTACGCGTAGCTTCTCATCGGTGGCGTCTTCCGCCTCCCACTGATTGATCTGCGCCTGCGCTTTCTGCATGGTCGCCTCATCTCGCTCCAACAGTGGAATGAGTACTGTCGCGGCCTCGCTGTGCGATGCGGGAATCGATTCTTCGTTCGTATCGTCGTTGTCGTCGGCCGTTTCCAGCCTGCTGATTACCATGGTGGAACTTGACGGCATGGATTCGTGCCGTTCTTTTGCGGAATGTTCCGGAATGAAAGTGCTGACCGAGGTCGCCTCATGTTCATTCGTATTGCCGGACGGTGCTTGTGATTGCTGGGTTCCGGCCGGTACGAACGCTTCCGTCGCGTCGTTGACGATTTCCTTCGTCTTGCGGACCGGCTGGGAGCCGGTCACGTCGAAATCGCCGGTCGCGTCGAAATCGCCAGTGGAATCATCCATATCCACAGCGTCAACATGACGTTCGCCGGTCGTGTCGGAATCATTCTGCTGTGCGGCCGCGTTACGGCGACGCTCCGATTCGTTCAGCAACGTGCCTACGGTGATTGTGCTCGGCGGGCGCTGGGGGCGATCCTTGGACTCCTGCTTCGTTTCAGTTTGCACGCGATTCTTCGCTGTGGCGACACCCAACTGGTGGGCCAGGCGTTCCACCTGCGCCTTGAATTGCATAATCTTGGCGTTGTCTGCCTTGTTCAAAGCGGAAATAAAATCGCCGACCTGCTCCATCTGCAGCCACAGATTGGCCCGCAGCATAATCAGATCATCCAAACGATTGCCCAACATGCGACCGTATGCGGAAAGCAAGGCATTGCGGTGGTTCTCGTCAAGCTTGGCGAAAATCCAAGCCAAATCGCGGGCAGGATCGTTGACCTGCATATCCTGCCAATTCGTGACCGCGGTGATGGACGAACCGGAAAAAAGCACATCGCCGTCACGCAACCCGCCATGCACCGGACAAGTGGAGAACGACCATAGGCCGTCGGTTTCAAGAATATTCGCCCAACTAGTGGTGATCTCCTGCGGAACATGACCAGCCTGACGCAGGCGCTTGATCCAAGCGGTCAGCTGAGCGCGAATCTGGCCGGTGATAAACGTCGGATAGCCCGCTTCCTGCAGGAAGTCGGGACGAAGGCGATGAATCGCGCCCAAAGCGGTGCCTACGCTGGAACAATCATCCAAAGTCAGCAGCTCCAACGGCCGCGCCTGACCCACATGGTGGGTGGCCACCAGCACGGACGTATCTCCAGTGGCGGAATGCTTCAAATCGCCGTTTGAAAAAGCTACTATGCTATCGACGGCAAAACCCAATCCGCCTAATTCGCGGGCTTGCGAGAGCGTCTGCGCAGCGCGTACGCGACCGGCAAGACGCTTACGGCCTTCAGGCGTGTTGGATGCGAACACGTCATACAGCTTGCCCGCTGCATCCTGAACCACGGCATGGTCGACGCCGTACCCCTCGTCGGTCGGGTTGGTCTGTTCGCTGGCACGCGCGCCCGCAATGGCGGCGTTCGGCATCGCCGCACTCGTCAGGGCAGCTATCATAAATTTGCTTCGTTCGGTCACAATTCCAACCTTAATACACAATAGGGGCGAAGCGTTGCCGACTTGCCAGTAAAACTGCAGGTGAACCGCGGGCAAATCGTCACATGGCGACGGCAATCTGCCACAATGGAACGTATGAGTGCAACAGCGGAAGAGATTCTTGACGGATTGGATGAGGCGCAAAGGGCGGCCGCAACGGCCGTGGACGGTCCAGTGCGCATCATCGCGGGCGCGGGCGCGGGCAAGACGCGAACCGTTACCCGCAGAATCGCCTATGCGTGCGCCACCAAAGCGTGGAATCCACGAAGCACGATCGCAGTCACATTCTCCGTCAAAGCGGCGGCGGAAATGCGTAGCCGCCTATCGAAACTCGATGTCGCAGCCGACGTCAAAGCAGCCACCTTCCACTCCGCGGCCCTCCATCAGCTACGCCAAGTGTGGCCGGACGTATGCGAGGGGCCGATGCCGTTCATTTCCAGAAATCCACGTGAACTGGTGGAGCGCTCGCTGCGCCGCGTCACCACCTTCCAAGTGGATGACGACACCATACGTAACTTGCAAGCGGAAATCAACTGGTGCAAAATCTCACTGATCGCACCGGAAGATTACGCGCGGGTTTGCGCGGCAACGCATCGACAGCCGCCATCAGGCCTCGAACCAAGCCAATTCGTAGACGTATACAAAGCGTATGAGGCAGAAAAAACCAACCGCAACGAAATCGATTTCGACGATATTCTGCTGATCGTTTGTCATCTGATGGAAAGCGACGAGGAAGTGGCCTCAGCTATCCGCTCCAACATCAGATGGCTTACCGTCGACGAGTACCAGGACGTTTCGCCATTGCAGCACCGTCTGCTCACCCGATGGCTCGGCTCAAACCGCAATATTTGCGTGGTGGGCGATCCGGCGCAGACCATCTACTCGTTCGCGGGCGCAAGTAGCTACAGTCTGCTCAACTTCGATTCGGAATTCGGTCCGCTCACCGCTGACATCAATCTGAACAACGACTACCGTTCCACGCCGCAGATCGTCAACTATGCCAATCGTGTGCTTGCGGCATCGCCGCAGCGGGCCGATTATCTGAAGCTCAGCTCTGAAAGGAGCAAAGGACGGAGGGTCGTGGAAACCATATATGGCAGCGATTGGGAGGAAGCGCAAGGTGTGGCGGCGCGCATCCGCAAACTGGTGGATGCGGGGGAGTCGCCGGCCGATTGCGCGATTCTCACCAGAGTCAACGCGCAGCAGAAAATCCTGTGCAAGGCATTGGCCGAACAGCATTTGAGATATCGCGTGCGCAGGGATAGCGGATGGCAGAATTCCGCACTTTCCGACGACACGCAGACCAGACTGGCCATGTTGGAGGCATTGGGCGTCGGCGCGGATCTGAGCGGCGTGACCATTTCCACTATCCACGCGTCCAAAGGTTTGGAATTCAAGCACGTGTTCCTTATCGGCTGCTCGGAAGGACTCATACCGTATGGGTTGCCGCAGGATGACGACGTGCTTGAGGAGGAACGCCGGCTCATGTATGTGGCCGTGACGCGCGCCGAAGACACGCTTGACGTCTCATATGCGCGTACCCGTGAAGGCAATGAGGGTGAAAGGGCACGACGGGTGTCGCGCTTTTTCCGCTGATACTGCTAACGGAATAGCGCGATTACTCGGCGTCGGTATCGTTGTTGCTGCCGGATTCTGCGGAATCGTCAGAGTCGCTGCCATTGGTATCGGATTCGCCGCCCTTGTGCTCTTCCTCGTCAAGCAGCTTGCTGAGTTCGGCATCCCAATCGATGGTCATGCCATCGGCGTCGCCAAGGGGCTGCGACGCCATATCGGTGGCATTGGAAGCGGCGAACGTCGTATTTTCCGTGTTTTCCGACGATCCGTTGTTCTGCGACTGTGAGGTGTTGTCATCGTCATCATTCGGCAGTTGCGGCAGTAGATCGGGATGTGACCATTTCGCGTCTCGTGCCTGCGCGCCTTCCGTAGCGCAGATGTTATCCCACAATGCGGCCGCTTCACGCATGCGCTTCGGGCGTAATTGCAAGCCGATCAGGCTTTCGAAGGTGCGTTCCGCGGGACCTCCGATGGCGCGCTCGCGGCGGAGCATCTCACGAAGCTGTTCGATATGCGGAATATGGGCCATGCCGGCGCGCCACACTACGGTGTCTACCCAACCCTCTACCAAGGCGAGCAGATTCTCCAGCGATTTCATGGCCTGCTGTTGTTCAGGCGTGTCAGGGAACGCCACCTTGGTGATGTTCACCGCGTCGGCCATGGAATCCGGGTCGACGGACTGCGCATCGCGGATCTGCTCCTCCATGGCGTCCAAATCGATGCTGGTGCCACGGGCATACTTGCCCAACAGCGCCTCGAAGCGTGGCATCAGCCACGGCACGGAAGCGTACAGGCGCGAATGGGCGAGCTCTTGCAGTGCAAGATAGCTCATTACTTCGTTCACGTCGATTTCCAAGGATTTCGCATATTCGACGACATTCTGCACGATCAGGCCTCCAGCCGGATTCTTCAGCAACGAAATGCTTTGGTCGAAACTGCCGCGCACCTCATGCGACAAATCGCCGGCGGCACGTCCCAGCTGCATGGCGAACGACGTATTGCCGACGAAACGCATGAGTTTTGCCGGATCTTTCATATCATCGGGAATCGGAATCTGCACCGGACCGGCGAAAATGCCGGAAATTTCCGTATGGAATTCGGAATCGCCGAAACGCTGTGACAAAATCGAAGCCAGAGCGTCGCTCATCGACTCGGCAATCGGGGATGCAAACTGCGCCCAGGAATCGATGCATCCTTCCACCCAGCCTGCGCGGGTAAGCACCTGCGTTTCGCCTTGCGCGGGGTTGAATTCGCAAGCGGTGTCAAGCCACAGATTCGCCTCGCTGATGGCTCGCCGGGCCATCTCGCCGTACTCCGCGCTCACACTGGTTTCCGATCCTTCGCCATTGGCCTGCTGCAATGCCAATGATTTCGCCAGTTTGACGTTGATTGGACCTTCCTCGGTGATGTGCTGGATGTCTCCGAAAGTGTTGAGCCCGCCCGCAGTGAACGCCTGCATCATCGACCTGACCTCGGCCGGCTTGGGAAGCTTGCTCACATCCTGACTCATCAACTGGTCGCGCAACTCTTCCGGCATGTTGGAAAACTGGTTCCATGCCATCTCGCCTTGAATTGGTCCGAAACAATCGATAAACCATTGGCGGATCGCGTTCTCGTCCATGCCGGCCCTGCCTTTTCCTAAGCGTTTTTTCAAGTTTGGTTGGTTCCATACTATGTTATGGGAGGTATGCCCAAGATGAAGGAAACACGACGAATTCACGGCAAAAACACACGTAGCGGCGCTCCGGGACGTGTCAAACGATGGCTGATAGGCGCGGAAGGTTGGCTGTCCGCGCGTTCATGGCGTTATCTTGCAGGACCGTTGGTGGCGGTACTGTGCGTATTGGTGTTGATTATGCCCAGCGCGTATGTGGTGCAGGTGCCCGGCCCGACGCAGAATGTGCTCGGGGAGGTTTCCGGCAAGCAGGTCATCGCCGTTTCCGGTGCGAAAACGTATAAGGATTCAGGCCAACTGCTGTTGGTCACGGTCAATGCTTCAGGCGTGCCAGGGTACCCGGTGTCGAACGCGCAGGCATTGGTGGCGTGGGCCGATTCGAAATCCACGGTGATGCCTCAGGAAGCGGTGGTTCCTGTTGGGCAGACCGCAGAGGAATACAAGCAGTCCAGCGACAAGGAGATGACGTCATCGCAGGATTCCGCCACCGCAGCGGCGAAAAAGTTCCTGGAAGAGCATGGTTATGACGTGTCCGGCATGAAGGTGTCCATGCATGTGGACGACATCGGCGGGCCGTCGGCGGGCATGATGTACACGCTTGGTCTGATCGACAAGGTGACCGGTGAAAAACTTTCTGGGGGTAAGATCATCGCGGGAACGGGCACGATGAACGACAAAGGTGAAGTCGGTGAAATCGGAGGCATCCGTTTGAAGATGCTCGGAGCGAAACGCGACGGAGCAACTTGGTTCCTTGCCCCGGAATCCAATTGTTCCAGCGTTGTGGATCATATTCCGGAAGGTTTGAACGTGGTGAAGGTGTCCACTTTGCAGGAGGCGTACGATGCGCTGATTGCCGTCCGAGACGGCAAGGGTGCATCCCTGCCGCAATGCTCCGCGGGAGAGTGACGCATTCCGAGATATAAGAAAAAACAATCTCGCAAAGTGAGCAATTCCACGGTTCGTAACGTATATGTTCGAGCAGTGTTGGTATATTGACGAACGTGAATCAAACGGCATCTGATAACGCTGAAGAATTCGGTTTCCACGCTGGCGACCTGGTACAGGAATGGCTGTGGGACGATGATGTGGACGACTCGATCCGCGCCAAGATCGAGGAGCTGACCGGTGAAGAGCTGGTCGACGAGGACTATGATTCCGCCGTTGATGGCGTGATTATCTGGTGGCGCGACGGCGATGACGAAGACGAACTGTCTGACACCATCGTCGATGCGTATGCGGTCCTTGGAGACGATGGTCCATTGTGGGTGCTCACCCCGAAGCCGGGGCGCCCGGGCGCGGCAAGTTCAAGCACCGTGCAGTCCGCCGCGAAGACCGCCGGCATGAATGCAGCTACGCCGCTGACCGTCAGCGGTGACTGGAACGGCATCCGTCTGCGCGCATTCGGCAAAGGCCGCTGATCGTATTCGTTTTACCTGCCTTGGCACGCATGGTCAAGGTCGGGCGCTCATATAAAGGCTTGGAATCACATGATTCCGAGCCTTTTTTGCTTGCGGAAGCAGTCGAAGAAGATGTTTCCATGAAATTGTCTATATTGACAAAAGTCATGACTTTGCTGACGTGCACGCGAGATAGTTGGGAATATCAGAAGAGTCGGAACGGCTTATTTTCTGCGGAAACAAAAAGTGGGCGATGAGGGACTCGAACCCTTTGCGCTCGGTTTTCACGATTGTTGTTATTCCGCCGTTTTCCCAGTGTTTCCAACGGTTCCGGCATGGTTTGCGATTCACTACAATTCACTGCAAATCACTGCAATTCCCGGAAAAGTGTGGGCAAAATGTGGGCACGGATGGGCACGGCTCACCAGATCATCGGTAGTCCGAGGCATTGGCGCGCCCACCGTTCCACCGCCCGGTTCTCCTCGTCGTCGCCAAGCAGCAGCAAGTATCCGGCGTTCTTTCCGAGGGTGGCGGGCTGTAGGCACTTGATGAGTCCTTGGTCGCGGAGGAATTTCCATGCTTGGACGATTCGTGCCTTGGCAGTGCCTTCGCGCGCCTTCATCGCGGCTTCCACCTCTTCTTCAGACTTGCCGATGACCTGCTCTGGGGAGAGCGCCATCATTCCGTGGTCTTCGGCCAGCGTCTTCCAGCCCTTCGTGTAGTAGCGGCATGGATAGCCATTGGCCTTCGCGTCGCGGAGTGGCTCTTGGTGTTCTCTATCCCAGTCGTAGCTTGAGAGCGCCATGTCGATGAGCACGAGTTCCGCCATCGTGTGCACCGTGATCTTGCCGCCTCGCGGCTTGAGCAGTTTTCCTGCGCGGCTGAGCTCGTAGACTGCTCCAGCGTTGCGGTATCCCATCTTTTCCATCGCTTTCCTCTCCACGCCTAGAGGTAGAATCTTGCGTGGAGACGCTAGTCCGTTTCCTGCCCTTGGCGTGCTCTTCAAACCTCACGCCAAGGGCTTTTTCCTTATGTGGAATACTATACCACATGAGGTGTAGAAAAAACACCCACAGAGATATATTATTTTAGAACTCATAGGGATGTTTAAATATCCTATATACATGTAATACATGTGTTTGTATATTTCTTACAAGAGCGCCAATGCGCCGAAAAAAGAAAGAATCGGCACGTCCAATCCCCATCTGCGGTAGCTTGAAGCAAGGAGAAGACAGGGGAAAAATGAAGAAACTGATTTACCTCGTGCTATCCGTGCTGTGCGGAATTTCCGGCATCTACGGCATATACGACACCATCACCACACCGCAGGATGATCTGGCCACAAGCATCATTGCGATTCTGCTCCTTGCATTCCTCGCATGGCTCTTCATGCATCTTTTTCTCAAGCCTGAGCCACGCCATAAGCATCAAGCGGAAAATGCGCCTGAATCATCGCCGGAAGCCACCTCAGACGCTCCAACAGTGGAAACGGCACCAATCACTCATGCCGACACGAATGATGGCGTGGAGGACGATTACGTGGCCATCGACATCGAGACCACGGGATTGGGCAGGAGCGCTCGAATCATCGAGCTTGGCGCGGTGCGCATGCGCCATGGGCGCAAGGTCGCGTCATTCAGCCAGCTCGTCAACCCACAGATCCCGATACCGGCCAAGGTCACGCAGATCACCGGCATCACCGACCGGGACGTCAAAGGCAAACCCACCATCGACAAAGCGCTGCCCAGGTTCTACACTTTCTGCGGGCATGATACGTGGGTAGGACACAATATTCGCCGCTTCGACCTGCCGGTCATCGCCCGCGAAGCCGAAAGGGCGGATGCCGGCATGCCTGACGTCAGCTTCTATGACACTCTGGAAATCTCTCAGACGCTCTTGCCGCAGCTTGACCGTCATAGACTGCTCGACCTCATTCGCTATTTCGGCATCGCCAAGACGGAGCGTCATAGGGCCGCCGACGATGCCGCACAGACGGCACAGGTATTCGAGCGCCTGAAGCAGATATAAGTCTTTATAAAGACTTATAAAGACTTATAAGACAATATAAAAGCCCCACAATCTGTGGGGCTTAATGCTTTTAGAGGCTGTTCACGGCATTGTAGAATTCCTGCGCGTCCTCGGCTCTCTTGAATTTCAGCGGCAGTGAGCGCAGCGCACTGTATTTCCATGTGACCGTGCGCTTCTTGATCGTCACTCCTTGCAGGTCGCTCACCTTGTAGGCTTCGGTCTTCTTATACCGGTGCAGGTACGTCGTGCAGACATCCAATTCCAGACGATTGGCATACAGGCGGATACCCATAAACAGCGGGTCGTCAAGCCTATCGCACTCATAGATCGCGTCCGGTGCTGGCTGTGGTCTCTTCGCCATGATTACTTCCTTCTTCTTTTTCCTTGATTCTATTGCTCAAATGATGCAGACTCGCTCAGCCATTGCCAGTCGGAAGTCTCCGAGCACCTGCTGGGTCACTTCCAGTTCCTGGGAGATGTTCCACGAATTCCCTTCGTACATCTGTTCCAGCATGCCGTAGCGGAGTGGGTCTATCAGCGTCAAGGCGGTTTCGCGTCTTGCCCTATGCTCCTCGCGACTTCGTGCCACATGGTCACATGACGTGTCACCGTGCCGCCAATGCAGCAGCTCGTGCACCAACGTGCAGCGTTTCGCCGCATAAGTGAGCCGACGATCAATCAGGATGACGCGGTTTTCATTGTCGTAGCAGCCCCATAGTCCGTCCGGCAGGATGGCACTGGATACGGTGACGGGCAGTCCCGTGATGGCGCGGCGCATGGCTCCGTATGTCATGTGGCGGTCGATGGGCAGGTCAGGCAGGCTCGTCGTAATCCGGTCCAGCCTCTCCATTGATGGCCTCCTGCTTGCCGGCGGCGTTATAGGCGGCAAGACCGTAACCGCCTGCCTGCGCTTTCCTCTCGGCTGCTTCGACGGCATGGCGTTTGGAGTCCATCACGATGTCTCCGATGGATACGCCGGTCACTTCGCTGATGCGTTCCAGGTCACTCAGGTTGAGCGGGAGGCTGTAGTTTGCCCTCGTGTACCAGTAGACCTCGCCGAAGCCGCAGGCCTTGGCGAATTCCTTGATGGTCATGCCGCTTTGCTTTTGAAGCCTGACGCACTCGTCCATGACCTGCTTGGCGAAATGCGTGACCTCCTGTGCTTTTCTTCCCATGCTTCAAATTATAGCTAATTGCGTAGTCATATGTGCATAAATCGTGAAGACTACGTAATTACGAATACAAGAAACTTCGTAATTACGTATATTAAAGACCGTCGAAAGGAAAAACGAGATGTTGAGCACCAAAAGAACCAAGACCCCCGACCACTACCCATGCGGCCACATGCGCGGCCCCGGCTGGCACGACTGGCGCGCATGCCTCACCAAACAGGGAATCGAGGAGGATGAATGGCCGGTCTGACGGAAACAGCCACCAGAAACCTCAAAGCGGAACTCGCCAGACACGACAAGACGCCAAAAGACCTAGCAAAAGCATGGGGCCTTGAAATCAGAGCCGTCAACAACAGGCTCAAAGGCCACACGCCACTCTCGACGGACGAAATCGAAAAAGCTGCGGCCATGCTCGACATGGAACCTGAAAACCTCGTCATGCTCCTCATCCAGCCAATCGACAGCATCAAACAATTCAAAGCCTGAAAGCCACACCAAAGGAGCGTCCGATGGACAGCAAGACCTACACCAAAGACCTGCGCAAAGCCTGCGTGGAAGCCGTCTTCGACGAATTCGCCGAGCATGGTGACATGATTCGCCCGCAATACGCGGAACAGTGGGATGAAATCTACGCGAGCCGGTTCCTGGGCCACATCACCGGACCGATGGACCTCGACGTGCCAGGCCTCGTGGACGTCATCATCGACACGATCATCAAGGAAGCGCAGAAATGACCAGCCAACTACTCAATCCGCCGAAACCGCCGACGCTCCACGAGACCGGATGCCTGCTGCTCGCGTCAAGCGGATTCTACATCCGCATCAACGAAGACGGCAGCGCCAGCCTCGTGGACGGCATTCAAAACATCGCCCTCGCGGACTTCACATCTGCGGAAATCGAAGGCATCGCCTACCAACTCAACCGAAAGGTGGGAAACACACGATGAGCTGGATGGACGACGGCGGATTCGATATGCAGGCCTTCACCGCCCAGGACGGCAGGCCGATGGCTCGAATGAGCTTCCGCACATCGACCGGCCAATACTACTTCAACTTCACCAAGACCGAAGTGCAGCGCGTCCGACGCGAATGCAATCGAATCCTCAAGGAAATGGAAGCAAGCAAATGACCAGCCATGACCAACTGCACGACAGCGGACAGGCAGGAAACACGAAACCGAACTACACGCTCCGCCGCGTCAAGACCCTGCTCGCCATCATCGCCTGCACCGCATCGGCGACACTGCTTTTCACTTGGCGGACGGCGGACTCACAGACCGCCACTGTCCTCGTCAGCATCATCTACATTCTGACCGTCCTATGGCTGACCGTGCGTTTCGCCCCACGCGACTAAAGACTTCCAACCAGCCGACAGTCCGATAAAACAAACCAATTAGGGATGTTTTTCACGGACATCCACGTTCACTCATGTCGGCTGGCGGGGAACACATATAACTGAATATCGATTATTATCCACGCGCCGACCGCATCTTGCTTCACATACACTGTCGGCGCATTGGTTGGGCGACGGTTCGCCCGTCCACGGATTCCAATCTTCTCCTGTCTAAATATATGCAGGCACTCCGGTGCTTGCGGGTCCTTTCTTACTATGCCTGACTGCTTCAATCACAGTCGGCCACGCCACCGGCCGTGAACGCGTTCAGGTCGCGTTCCAACGGTCAAAGGGGCGTTCGGAATCCAAGGACGGCATCGGTCCGACTCCGATGCCAGCCACTCAGCCCCATCCACTCGTCAGGACGGGGCACACAACCTCAACAAGCAAAGGAAACGTGCAATGAACGGCAAGAAAAGCGTGACGCTGAGATTCACACTCTCGGCCGAATCCATCGGAAACGAGAACGCCACCCACTCGACCATCGGCACATTCATCATGCCACTAAACGCATCCGATGAACAGCTATACAGCGTCCACCTGCCCGGCGACAGACTCGTCGAATCAACCGCACTCGCCGCCCGAATCGCATGCCAGGCCCTCGACGTTGCGCTCAAAAGGCATATCGAACGCGGCGGCGGCAGCGACACCCCGGAAATGCTCACCGGCCTCCATATCGACCCGATGGGCGACATTCGGGACGCCCGGTCATGACCGATCTGCTCACGCCAAACGAACTGGCCATCATGCTCGGCATGAGCGTGCGCACCCTTGCCAACTGGCGTTCGACCGGCAAAGGCCCGCCGTACTTGAAAATCGGCGTGGAACCACCGGAAGGCCATCAGGACAGACGCAAAGTCAGATACCAGCGTCAAACCGCGGAACAGTGGGCCTTGGCGCACAAGTACCGGAGGACGGTGGCGAGATGAAAAACGGGAGATTCGTTACGGCTGCACGGTTTAAAAGTAGTCCAGACGTCAAAAGAGACGGAAAAGCACACGTCGACACCGGCAAACCGACCCTCACCCAGCAAGGAATCGACGTTGATGAGCTCATTCGCAAAAACAGGCGATTGATCGAAAGACTCAGAAAGGGAACACGTTGAAACACGAATACACGTTCGACGAACTCGCCGAACTGAAGAAAATCTACGACGAATCGGGCGAAGCCGGCCTCAGCATCACCGAAATGCGAGCGTTGCGCAAGGCCGGACTCCTCACGCAGGGCCTACCGGAGAAACCGTCGAAACGAGACCTCATCCTTGCGCACTGCAAAACCCGCATCGACCAAGGCCAGCCGGTCACCGGCGAGGAAACAGCCGAAACGCTCGGCATGAGCCCGAAAACAGCCGGCAACATCATCGGCCAACTCCGCAAGGAGGGACTGCTGCCAGCCTTCGACAAGCATTCGCCACGCAAGACACGAAAACAAACCAACGCAAACGGAAAGAAGAAGGAGACCATTATGGCCGTCACATCGAAACCAGCCGCCGACAAGGAGGAACCAATGAGCCAGGGAACCACAGCCAACGGGGAGACAGCACCGGAGAAACAGTGCGAGAACCCACGCGCCATCATCACGAACGCGCTGGTCGGCATCTATGACTCCATCTCGGCATTGCAGCGTGCCGCATACCATGCCAACGACAAGGTGGTCTACATGTTCGCCACCAAGCTGCTTAATGGCGAATTGATGGACATCAAGGCCAACTACAGCAAGGACGCGGCGGAATGAGCTTCGACACGATGGACCTGCCATCATGGCCGGCCACCTGCAGGCTGACAATCCCAGGAGACCCACAGTCAAAAGGCCGGCCACGCGTCTACAACGGCCACGGCATCACCCCAGAAGCCACGCGAAAAGCGGAGAACCGCGTCTACTCGGAATGGCGACGACAATACCCAGACCTGCTCCCATACAAAGGGCCGGTCGCCATCACGCTCATCTTCTGGACCTTGACCCGGCGCGGACGCGACTGGGACAATCTCGCGAAACTCTTCACCGACGCGCTCAACGGCGTCGCATACGAGGATGACCGGCAGATCATCGACGCGAACGTCCACGTGAGACGCCCCGACAAGCTCGTGCCTGGCACGCGCGGCCCCCGCAGACGCAAGACCGGAGACCCACTCACCTGGCATGGCAACCCCTACCAGCCGTGCACGCAGGCAATCATCAACTTCCAGCAGGAATACGTTCCAAGATAAGGAGAAACCAATGAAAAAAACACCCCGCAGCAACTACGTCGTACAGACCCTCATCGACGACGAGGACATGAGCGCCGACCTCGCAAGCCTCTATCCGGCCGCCAGCAAGATAGGCGACGCCGCCGCATCGTTCATCGACAAGGCCAACGCGACCATCGAAAAGAAAGACCTGTACGGCACGCCTGTCGCCGTCATCTCGGAATGCATCGACATCTGCCAGAACGTCGTCAAGGAAGGCGCCGCGATCAGCCGACTCCTCCGCAATCCACTCCACTGCAGGAAAGAGCTCGACGACAACAAGCTGGCCGAAACGGAGAAAAACGAAGCCGAACAGGCCGAACTCGAAGAAACACAGGAGGACTGACCAATGGCAGAACAGCAGGAACTGGCCACACTGGCAAGCAAATACGCGGAAATCACCGACCGAATCAACCAACTACAGGAACAGGCCGACAGTCTCAAAGCACTCATCATGAAAAACCGCGAGCCAGGAGAATACGCGGCCGGACCATTGACCGTGAAAATCAGGAAAGGCAAACGCAACCTCGACGCCAAAGCATTCGAAAAACACTTCCCCATCCAACAGCATGCGGACTGCTACCAGATCAAACCGAAAGCATTGTCCACGATCATCCAACAGGTCGGCGAAAACGCTTTGCAGGATTGCGTGAAAGTCGGCGCGGCAAGCCTGGTGGTCGAATGATGCGCATCCCAATCAGCCAGGAAGCGGTCGACCGTGCGCTCAACAGGACGCTCAACCATTACGACAAGGCGCCGGATTTTCTCGACAGTGCCTACATCATCAACGTGCGAGATGAGAGGGACTTGGCCGCTTTTCTCTGGGCCCGTCTCGACGAGGAATACGCGGAAGGGGTGAAACATGAGCTCACGACTCGACCTTGAAGCCGTCATGGCCGCAAACCAGACCACACCGGAAACGACGCCAGCACCCACGGTGAAGTCGACGGAGTGGACGGAAATCCGCGGCATCATCGAAGACCACATCACCAACCAGCCGAGAAGCCTGCAAAAGGAGATCGGACCATCGGAGCTCGGCACCGACTGCCTCCACTGCCTCGCCGCCCGGCTCGCCGGATGGGAGAAACGCCAGTCGGCCGCATGGCTCCCGTTCATCGGCACATGCGTCCACGAACGATTCGAACGCCTGTTCAACAAGCGCAAGGACGAATTCACCGTCCCGGACGACGATGGAGGAGACCCATGGGCCGTGAAACGCTTCGAAGCCGAAAGACACGTCGACGTAGGAAACATCCGCGGACTGCACGGGCAAAGCCAAGTCCACGGAAGCATCGACCTGTACGACGCGCAAAACAACATGACCATCGACTGGAAGATCACCGGCCAAACCACCCTGCGCAACGTCAAAGCCAACGGGCCAAGCCAACAATACCTCATCCAGGCGAGCCTGTACGGCATCGGATTGGAAAACGACGGCAAACCCTGCGAAAAGAACGCCATCTACTTCCTACCCAGGAACAGCGTCAGCCTGGCCGACGCACTGCCAATCGAATTCGACTTCGACCCGAAACCCGGCAAATGGGCTTTAAGCCGCGCACAGCTCATCGTCAACCTCCTCGACCTCATCGAACAGGATTCCGGCGTCGAAACGCGCGACGCGTGGATCCACGCCCTGCCAACCAGTCCAACCCACTGCTTCCAATGCGGCAGCTGGCCGGACGACCAGCTCGGCGACCTCGCCGAAATCAACCAAAGCCAATATCCGGCATTGCCGGACAAATGGCGGCAGGCCATCGGCCTGCTCGAATCCACCTACAGGAAAACAGAAAGGTAAAAAACACAATGTTCGGAACGAATAACTACGGTGGCGGATTCACCCAGCAAGGCGGAGCCAGCTACCGGCCACAACAGGCGCAGCAGCAGTCCGCCGAATCATTAAGCCTCGACGACGTGATGCAGGGCGGCGCGCCCAGCGCGTTCAGCAAGGACGATCCGATCGGCACCAGCGTGGAAGGCGAAATCGTCGAAATCCGCGCGGAACAACAGACCGACTTCACGACCGGCGAACCATTGTATTATCCGAACGGCAAGGCGAAGCCGCAGGTCGTCATCCACTTGCAGACCACGCTGCAGGACCCCGACAGGGTCGGCGACAGCGGCATCCGCGGCGTGTACGTCAAAGGCTACAACATCGGCCAATTGCGCCTCGCATGCCGTCAGGCCGGAGTCGGCGACCATCCGAACGTCGGCGACCATCTGAAAGCAACGTTCGCCCGCACCCAGCCAGCGAAGACCCGCGGATACAACGATGCGAAGATCTACGACTACGTCGTCACGCCGAAGAAGCAGTCCGATCTGAACGCGGCGATGAACGACCCGCAGGCAGGACAGCAGCAGTATGCGCCACAGCAGCCTGCTTATGGCCGGACGGCCACCATCAGCCAGCCAGCCGGACTGACCGCGAGCGACAGGCAGACCATAAGCCAGCTCGCCGCGGCGGGAAAGACCGCGCAGGAGATCGCAGGACTCCTCGGCAAGCCGGTCGACCAGGTCATTAACGCGCTCGGCGCAGGCAGCGGCAGCGAACCGGAATTCTAAAAGCCGGTCGTGAATTCGACGGCGTCCGCCTCGGACACGACGGGGGCGGACGCCGTTCCAAACATGACAGGCCTCTTCGAGAGGAAACCTCTGAAAAACGGCACAGGGACAGGTTGGCATAGTGGGACAGCTCACATCATCAAAAAAACGCGCCACAGGCGCCAATTCTGTGCCAAAGTTTTGGCACAGAGGAATCGTTGGAATTCCAACTAAAAACAAACATATATATACAACTGTTCCAATGTTCCATTGTTTTTTATATATGTATTTATTTTGTTGTTTTTTGTGTTATGTGTATAGGCCGCGGAACGGCACATTCAACGACATGCGGCAAACAAGGAGGTGAAATGAAAGACTACCGCGAATACGAACCCATTCCGACCGAAGACCTGCCCGCGAAATTCGCAGGAATCTTCCACCTGCTCGAACTCACATTCACGCCAGCGAACGACCACACAATCGTCACGACCATCGACGGCCGCAACCTCCAACTCGTCTGTCAAGGCGGCACCGAGGAAGACCACCGCAAAAAGGAACCCGTCGTCGCGGCGGGCTACCAGAAAGCCATCTGGGAACTCCGCGAAGGCCATTTGCGTTACTGTCCAAGTCAGGACAGGCTCTGGCGTCGAGACCCCGACGTGGCCGACCATGAAGGCGAGCGACTGCTGCTCAACAGCTGGCATCCAGTCAAAACCATCGAGGACGAATACCATATCGGCGCAAACGCACGCAGCAGCGACCGCAATCCCCTTTACAGTGCGGCGATTCTTCGCGAGGCGAAACGAAGCCAATGGTTCGACCAAGTCGAACGCGGCGTGCGCTGTGACCCCTGCGTATGGGTGCGGCGTGATGGCAAAGTCGTTTGTCTGCAGGATGATCCGGACATCGCCGTCACACAGACTTTTTCGCCTGCCGGAATGGGCAATCAGGCGTTGAAGGACGCTGAACGGATACTCAGATGGCTCACCGTCGACGAGAAGTCCTATGCGAATCTATGCCGCATGTTCGCCACGCCATGGCTCGAACCGTTCAAACAACTGTCCTATGTGCTGTCCGGGCATGGCGGTGACGGGAAGACGTTGATCGCCCGTCAGGCGATTCTTGGCGTGCTTGGCGTCGGCAAGGTGTTTCCCGGATTCAGCGTGCAGGGCTATTGCAGTGGCGGTGGCTATACGCTTGGCCGCGAGTCGATGAACGATGAGATGGATGGCAAGGCATTCGCCTATGACGATGAGGCGTGCGCGGTCACCGAGGGCATGCTTCCATTGCTGCGCGCACTGTCGACCGGTTCACAGATGAATGCGCGAGTGACGGGAGGCAGGTATCGTGTCGTCACGCCGACCGCGACGATGCTGTATCTGACGAACATGCAGTTCGCCGATTCCGGCGAGAATTCGGACGTGCGCCGTTTCGTCAAGGTCGAATTCCACCAGTCGAAGGGTCGATCGTATGACCAGTATCATGCGATCGAGGGCTTCTGCCGTCGGCATCCCGCAGCGTTCTTCGCGCTTTCGTGCCGCCTGTGGGAGAGGTCGGACGAGCCGGAAATCGTAAATCTGAGCCCTGCCCGCAACATCAGCGATGAAATGTATTGGCTGATCAGCGAAATCGCGTCGAACGAAGAGCAGTACGGCGACCCTGTCGCGGTGAAAGGCGACTATCGCAAGGAATTCCACATGACCGTCCCGCAGTCCCTCATGGACGTACTCGGATTGGAGAACGCGCGTTCTCGCGCATTGCCTGGCAAAGGACAGCCGCGAGTCGTCCGCGTTGTCAACCGCGGCCGGTTCGACGTGTACCGCAAGGCCGCTCTCGACAATGAGGCTGAGCCAGCCGAGGATTGGCGGCAGAAGGCATTGTCGAAGCCGGATCGTGACAGTCTGCTCCCGTTGGATGATGTGGGCGATTGTCATGATCTGGCCGGCATCGTCGAATCGGCGTTGGACGGCAATGTCGGTTTCGCTCCATGCGAGGGCAAGGCGCGAAAGGCCGGTGGTCCGGTCGACGGGAAGGTGTCGTTGTCGTGGAGGCGGTTGAATCCGTCTGACGATAGCCACGTGGACGCATCGTTCATCACCGGCCAGATGAGCAGGTATGCGGTCGTGCCGCTCGGCGACTGTTTCGTCATCGACTGCGACAAGCCAACCTATGACGATGGGCCTGATGGCTGGCAGTGCTTGCAGGCATTGACCGACGACTACGGTAGCGATAAATTGCCTGCCACGCTGGTCACGAAAACACCGCATGGCGTGCACCTGTACTATCGCATGCCAGCCGGCATGGATATCGGACTGCTGAAAAACGCGGTGCATGAGCAGAATCTGCCGATCGATCTGCGTGTGAGCAACAAGGGTTATGTGCTTGGCCCCGGCAGCGTCATCGACGGCAAACGGTATGAGCTGGCGGATCTGCCCGCCGGCGTGGTGCCGGAGGCGAGCGAGGCGGTCATGCGCATGCTTAAGGATTACGGCTACACGAACGAGCCGAAGCCGGACGCGCCGCAAATGAATCTGGACGATGTCATGGCCGACAGGCGTGCCACGTCGATTTCCAACGGCATGCCGGATATGACGCCGGTGCCGGAGGGCCAACGCAACAGCACGCTGCATGCGTGGGCTTACGGACGTTTCAAAAACCATCCGGAAAACGAACATCAGATCCACGACGACCTGCTGCAGCGCGGTAGGGATAGCGGTTTGGCCGATGCCGAACTCGACCAGATCTGGAAATCAATCAGACGAAGCCTCAACTAAGGAGGGATCGACTATGTCGAAGAATATGACTGGAGTGAGCAGTGTGTTAGACGTTCTGCCGCATGACATGGGTCTACGTGTGGAACTCGATACGAACGAAACATATTACCTGAAAAGCGGATGGATGGGACGCTGGGACGGGATTTATGGGATTGCTTGCGGATACGGGGATTGTGACGGATGCTTATGGTTTAGAGGCGAAAATCAAGGTCGCATCGCAATCATGAATAGCCACGTGAAGCTAGCAGTCCCATGGGAGGAACCTGAAACCAAAACCACAAAGGAAATGCTCGAAGCCGAGCGGAAGGCGGTAAACGAATGATCGAGACGATCAAGTATGTGGAATGCGCCCACTGCGGAGAACGTGTCGGCACATATTATGCCACCTGCCCATACTGCGGCTACAGGCTCGTGGAGGCGTCCGACGGTTTTTGGAAGCGGCTGATGGGATGAGCAGGAAACCGCCGCAGTGGATGCGCCGGTTCGCCCCGGAAGGCAATCCGGCGCGTCTCTTTCCGGTCGTGTGCTCATGCGGCCGGTGGATTTTCAGCGAAAGGGACGTGGTCTGGCAGTCATGGGACGCGGGAATCATCGAAGGCGACGACCTGGTCACCGCGATCATCCTTGACAGGCCGCTCATACGCATCCGGCACGTGTCCCACATGGACATCGTCAGATTGGAAACCGTCGCCGGACCATTGGGCATCAGTCCGGACGGCCAATATTTGGGCGCGCACGAATGCGGCCTGATGCCCGTCAGCGTCAAGCCGGCGGATGTGGGCGACAACGGATTCCATTATTCAACGCTTCCTGGTTTTCCGAAAACACGGCCGGTGCCCGGCAATTCCGATCCGTGGGCCGGACTGCCGGTGAATGACCTGTCGGATTTCGGATGGCCGCAATCCGAAGAAAACGAACAGCAAACACTTTTCTAAAAAAGGAGAAATCATGAAACACGACGAACCGGAACCCCCGTGCAGCCTGGAACAGCTGGAATACGAGCGCCGCAAAGCATGGCGGGAAGGATACGCTGCCGGCTGGAAAGACCAGGAATGCGATTTTCCGCAATATACAAGCGAAAACCCGTATAAGGAGACCGTCGAATGAACCGCAACCCGCTTGAAATCCTGTTCGACAACGTATTGGCCGGTGCCGCCTATGCGTCGCAATCATCAGATTCGGCATCGGTCAAGGAGCAGCACATGGACAACGTCAATCATCCGAAGCATTACGAGAGCGGCCCGTTCGAATGCATCGAACTGACCCGCCTGTTGAGTTTCGACTGGGGCAACGTGGTCAAATACTGCTACCGCTGGCAGTCTAAGAACGGCGTCGAAGACCTCAAGAAGGCGCTCTGGTATGCGAACGACGCGGTGATACACGGCACACCGCTTTATGCCGACACCAATCTGTCCGGCCTGGGCAACGCATTGTTCTCCGCTCTCGTGAACGTCGATTGGGCAGGATTCAGATGCGTTTGGTGGGCATTCGCGAACAACTGTCCGAAACGAGACATTCTAACGGCCATCAAGAACAAGATCAACGAAATCGAAAAGGACGGTGAATGATGGACGGCTTGGACAAGGTCAAGAAAATTCTGATTGTCGCACTGGTGGTATCCGTCGCCGCAATGCTCTTCCTGATGGGAGTAAGCATCTATGCGTACTGGTATGTGGGCACGCATCCCGATTACGGCATGGAGACGGTCAAGACCGGCGACGTGACATGGGCATGCCTCAAAGACCGAGGCACATACATCGGATGCAACACGGTGGAGGAATACAAATGAAGAAAATACTCGAAAACATGATCATCAAGTGGCATCAGGCGGGATATGCGCTCGACGAGATCGCGCCACTCGTGCCGCAAGTGCCGAAAGCCGCAATCGCGGCCATCATCCACCAGTACGACAAGGAGACCCGACTTTGACCGACTGCCAGCACTGCCATAAGCCCATGAAACCGGCGTCCGCGAACATGCTCTGCGCAAACTGCCGTGAAGACTACTGGACCATGATTTATCAGCTCGGACACGTCCAACTGCCCACCCTGCGAAGCATCATGCTCCGTCAGGCACGCATCGGCACACCGGCACACACGCCAAACAAAGGCAACGCGCCACTACCCATCGACACCCACGCGCAAGACCTCATCACGGAATCCGAAGCATGGCTCGCCGAACAGGCAGGCAAAATACGCTCCGCATACGCCGCATACGACTGGCGGAAAGCATGGTACGCCATCATCAGCAACCGGCACACCATCCTCAACATGAGCACAGCAGCAGACGACTACGCCGCCCTGGAACACATCGCCAGACGCAACGAGCAAGCCCTCACACCAGAAGAGGCCATGGTCATCATCGGCACCTGCCCAAAATGCGGCCACCAAGCCACCAGCACGCCACAAGCCGAAACATGGACATGCCCAGACTGCAAGTGGCAAGGCGGAGTCCAAGCCATCAAAGCCGAACGCGACAACAAACTCTGGCAACTCGAATACACCGGAAAACCAGTCGAAGTAGCACGCTACCTCGCCAAAATGGACATCCACTGCACCAGCAGCCAGATCCGCCAATGGCTCACCAGAGGCAAACTCCACGCCACGCCGACAAAACACAAAGGAGAGTACGTGTTCAACCTCGGAGAAATAACCGCCATGCTTGACTGTCACAATTAAAATGCTATACTGTCGTATGTTTGTAAAATGAAATGGTCCAGCCAGAAAATGGTTTGGACCATTTTTCATATCCAGCTTCGATAGTTCAACGGCAGAGCAAGTGGAATAGCGCAAATACCAACGGTCGGACCCCAAACCAACCATGGCGCCATACTGCACACGCAACCATGATGACAACAACGCATTCCACCTCACGCCGGTCCGACTCCGGCACGAAGCACCACAAGGCGGTGACCACATGCCAAGAATCCGCAAGACCAGCCGCCAATTCGAAAAAGACAAAGCCACATTCTTCAACCAATGCAAAACGCAACACGCAGTCTGCTGGCTGTGTGGCATGCCGATAGACTATGCAGCCACGAAGAACACCACCGATGACAGCTTCAACCTAGATCACCTCTATCCCGTCTCGAAGCACCCCGAACTCCAATTCGACCCAGCAGGCTTCAAACCCAGCCACACCAGCTGCAACCGACTCAGAAGCAACCAAGACCCACCAACACCAATCGGAACACTCAGCCGACAATGGATCAACACAAGCAACTAAAACATCAACCACCAAAAGGGGTAGGGGCGGTGAAATCCTGAAAACCACCCCGAACCGACCCACTGCCCGCGTGGTTGCTCTTCCTCTCCCCGATGGCCGAAATTGACCGGGGGTCGCGCGCGCGATTGCAGATTCGAGGTGAAGCATGTCGGTGAAATTCCCGAGCCATAATGTGGCGGAGGCTTTGGAGCGCTCGTTGAAGAACGCCGATGGGCTGAAGGCCGTGAATTCCGCAGTGGTCGCGGCCGCTCGCGTACTGGCTGGTCGGATTGACTTCCTGAATGCCACTGGATTCGTTGACGAGAACGGGAAGATCGACAATGTGACTCTGCCGACTTTCCTGAAATACTGCCAGTCTCTCGGATTGACTTTGGACGCTCCAGCGAAGGTCGGGCGTCCGGCCAAGCAGAAGCCCGAAGTCAGGGCTGAGGAAGCGAAGAGCGACAAGGTTATCGCAATGGATGAGTTCATGAAGCGTTTCGGCTGAGGAGGTTGTGATGGCGGCTGAGAATCTTACGGTTTTCGGTGCCGTCGATGATGAGAGGCATGGTGTGACATTGCCTCGTATCTTCACGCCGCCGTTACGCCCGTTGACCAAGGAGACCTCGAATGGTTTCGCGGTGATCGCGTTCGCGGAGATCATGCTGCACGTGCACCTTTACCCGTGGCAACAGTGGCTGCTCGTCCATGCTTTGGAATTGCTGGAGGACGGCAGTTATCGCTTTCGCAAGGTGATTGTGCTTGTTGCCCGTCAGAATGGGAAGACCACGCTGATGGGCGTTTTGGCCGCGTGGTGGCTGTTCGTGGACTCCAACAAGCATCCGGACAGAGTGCCGCCCGTCAAATTCCTGGTGGTCGGTGCCGCGCAGACGTTGGACAATGCCAAGGGTCCTTACAATCAGGTCAAGGAGTGGTGCAATCCTCAGCCTTCTACCGATGAGGAAGCGGATCTGGTGATTCCGGATCTCGCCGCGATGACGCAGAAATTCGTCAATACGAACGGCGAGGAGGCGATCATCACCCGCTCGAAGGCGCGATACATAGTCCGTGCCGACAAGAACATTCGAGCAAAATCGGCCGCCCGTGTCGTGTTCGATGAGCTGCGTGAGCAGCATACGGATGATGGCTGGAATGCCGTCAGTCAAACCACGAAGGCCGTCTGGTCGAGTCAATTATGGGGCATCAGCAATGCGGGCGATTATCGCAGCGTCGCGCTTCGCAAGCAGGTGGACAAAGGCCGCAAGCTTGTAGACGAGTGGACGCGCCTGAGCGCCGACGGTGGCAATCCGTCCGACGTGTTCCTGTCCGGCGAGCAGGATGGATCGTTCGGCTATTTCGAGTGGAGCGCTCCGGACAAGTGTCCGGTGGATGATGCCGACGCTATTCGCCAGGCGAATCCGTCGCTCGGCTACGGTCCGATGACCGTCATGTCGGTTCGGTCTGACATTGATGGCATGACCGAGGCCGCGTTCCGCACCGAGGTTCTGTGCCAGTGGGTCACGGCGGATATCATTCCTTTCATCAATCCGAAAATGTGGGCCAGCGGCATCGACTCGCGTTCCACGATCCCGGACGAGAATCGAGTGGTGCTGTCCGTGGATACGTCGGCTGACCGGCAGACCACGTATGTGGCCGCCGCCGGAATGCGTGCGGACGGGTTGCCTCACGTGGAGCTGATAGCCCGCCGTGACGGCATGCTGTGGGTCCCGCATTATCTCGACTTGCTGCAGGAGCGTTGGCCGCATGTCACGGAGATCGCCGTGCAGGGCAAGGGCTGTCCGGCAGTGGACTTCATCGACCCGCTCATCGAAAAAGGGTGGACGGTGCATCTCATCGAAGGCTTCCGCCTGGGCGCCTGCTGCGGTCGTTTCCACGACCGTGTGCGCGAGGGCAAGCTACGGCACCTGCCGCAGCCCGCCATCGAACAACAGGTGAGTGTGGCCGTATCCCGAAGGCTCGGCGAGGTCGAGGTGTGGGACAGGACGAAATCAGCATTGCAGATCAGCGGCCTCGTGGCCGAATCGCAGGCGCTATACGCCTTGGAGACCATGCAAGTCGAAGCGGAGACACCGAAATATGCGCCGAGCGTGACCCATTTCGCAGTCGTATGACCCAGTGAGGAGGTTTCATGGGGTTCTTTTCCAGATGGCTCAAGAAAAGCCCGGTATCCGTGGCCCAGAAGTTCTCCGAATCGCCAGTTAACATTTCGCAGGTCGCGCAGCTGCCGATCGATTGGTTCGGCGCTGGAGTCTACGAGCGAGAGGCGGCGGTGCGCACCGTCATCGACCATATCGCGCGGAATATCGCCAGCATGCCATTCAAGGTCTACACTCGCCAGCCTGACGGTGACCGTGTGGAGGACACGACAAGCCATTTGGCGCAGTTGATGGCAAAGCCGAGCGTTCTTCCTGGCATGACACGCTACCGATTCTTCTACTCACTGCTCTGCGATGGCCTGCTCAATGACCGTTGGCTCTGCCTGTTGGATGCCGACAAGCAGTCCGGCAGACTGTGGCTGCGGCGTATTCCGGTGCAGAATTTCACTCTTTCCGGCAACACTCTTGACGAGATCACCGGCGTGCAGATCAGCACCGGACAGCCGGAAGGCAGCCGGTATTTCAAACTGCCAGACCCGCAGATTCTGCTGGATGTGGGCTATAGCACGTCCGGCATCGGCGGTTCTCCCGTGTCCGGCACTCTCGCACCGCTTTTGGCGGAGGCACGTGAGATGGCCGAATATCGACGTGCGATAGCGCAGAACGGTGGCCAGATTCCAGCGTACATCTCCCGTCCGAAGGAGATGCCGTGGCCGTCGCAGGAGGCGCAGGACGAATTCGTGCAGGGCATGCGCAATTACAAATCCGGCGGGAATCTTGCCGGTGGCTGGCCGCTGCTCAACGACGGCATGGAAATCAAGACCGTGGACGCGTTCAAACCGATCGACATGCAGGACATCGACGCGAGGGACAGGATTCGCATCGACGTGGCCAACGCATTCCACATCGCGCCAGAAAATCTAGGCTTCCGCAGCGGCACGAATTCCAACATCGGAGCCTTCAAGGAACAGATGTGGAACGTGGAGTTGATGCCGTACATCGTGGCTTTCGAACAGTCGCTCAATTTGCTGCTGCCAGACGCGCTCGGCCAGCCTGACGCCTACATCGAAGCGAACGTTGACGCGAAGCTGCGCGGAACGTTCTCCGAACAGTATCAGGCGCTCAGCACGGCCACGGGGCGCAGTTTCATGACCACGAACGAGGCACGGCGCATCCTCAACTATCCGAAGCTTGATGGTGGCGACGAATTGGTGACGCCATTGAACGTGGCAACCGGCGGTCAGCCCAGCCCGCAGGATGGCGGCAGGACGCAGAACGCGCAACAGAACAATCCAGTGAACGGAGAAGGACAGTGAATCTCAAACAGCTCAGATTCAACGTGAAATCCTTGGATGATTCGGCTGGCGAAGGCGTCTTCAGCGGCTACGCCAGCACTTTCGGCAACAAGGATCTGCAGGGCGACGTGATCGCCAAGGGCGCTTTCGCGGAGACCTTGGAGAAGGACTACGACGGCGGAGCCGGCATCCCGATCCATTGGAACCATCAGGACGGCAAGCCGACCGACATCATCGGACGCACCTTGAGCGCCGTGGAGGACGAGAAGGGCCTGCTCATCTCGGCACAGCTCGATATCGAGGATAATCCGACCGCACAGCAGGCTTACGACCTGCTCAAGGATGGCAGGGTTCATCAGATGAGCATCGGCTTCGTGCCGACGAAGACCGCGTGGATCACGGAAAAGGGCGACGGCCCGTGGGGTGGCCATTCCGAATTCCAGCAGATCAAGCTTTTCGAGATCAGCGTGGTGCCGGTGGCCGCGAACCAGCAGGCCGAGATTCTGGCCGTCAAGTCAGGTCGCGCCATCAGCTCCGCCAACGAGGAGAAGCTTCGTGCCGCATTGGCGTCGCTGAACGAGGTGCTGGAAGGCATCGATTCCGACAATTCCAACACTTCCGACGAAGATAAGCCGGATGATTCCAAGACCGGCGAGAAAAAGGATGATAAGAAGCTTGCCCCTGATAAGGGTAGGGACGCGGAGGCCGAGAAGGCTGAGCGTCTGAATGTAATCAAATCCGCCCGTGAACTGGTCACTGGCGGCAAGGACAACAAGGAGACCAAATGAGTTTCAATGATCGTCTCGCCAAGACCAAGGCCGCCATCGAAGCGGTGCTGGCCAAGGGCGAGGATAATCTCGACGCTTCCGACATCGAGAAGCTGAAGGGGCTGAACGCCGAAGCGCACGAATTGCAGGATTCCATCGAAACGTTGGATGCGGTACATAAGCGTTTCGCGGGATTGACCGACAATCTGGCGGACACCCAGAAGAGCGGAGCCGCATCCGGCGAATCTCTTGGCGATTTCGTCGTGAAGAACATCGGCGAACAGCTGGCGAAGATAAAGGGAGTTTCGGGAGCGTCAATCGCAGCACCGGAATGGGCTCCGCACCGCAAAGCCAACACTGACACGCAGGTTACCGGCGGACCGTCCGGCGTGTACGGCTCCCTGTTGACCTACGTGGACCCGAACTTCGTCCAGGCTTACCGTCGTCCGACCATCACCAATCTATTCGGTGTCGGCGCGATGAGCGGACAGGCCATCACCTACTACGTGGAAGGCGAAAAGGAAGGCGATTTCGACACCGTCGGCGAAGGCGAGAAATTCAGCCAGATCCATTACGCCGACGCGACAGAGCACACCGACGCTTTGTCCACAATCGCTGGATTCATCAAGGAATCCAACGACATGATCACCGACCTCGAATTCCTGAAGTCCGACATCGATGGACGCCTGCTCTACGATCTGAGCATCGTCGAGGAGAAGCAGCTGCTCAACGGCGATGGCACCAGCAAGAACATCAAGGGCCTGTTGAATCGTGAAGGAATCCAGTCATACACCGCTACCGACGCCGGCAACGACGTTGCCGTCCTGCACGCGCAGTCGATGATCTCCACCACGACCGGCATGATGCCGGATGCCCTTGTCATCAATCCGACAGACTATGAGGCCATTCGATTGAAGAAGGACAATGATGGCAACTTCATCGGCGGCGGACCGTTCTACGGCGTGAATGGCGGCGCGCTGACCCTCACCCCGCGCCTCTGGGGTCTGGACACCGTGGTGACTCCCGCTGTCGCCGCCGGCACAGCCATCGTCGGCTCCTTTAAGGGCGCTGCCACCTTCTATCGCAAGGGCGGCGTGACGGTCGAGGCCACCAATTCCAATGACACCGACTTCATCTCCGATCTGGTGACCATCCGCGCCAAGGAGCGTGTGGCTTTGGCCGTGCGCAAGCCGAAGGCTTTCGTCAAGCTGACCCTTAAGTAAGGAGACGTGATATGGCTCGACAGTTTCGAGTGATTCCAGCCTCGTCGGCGAAACTTGACCCGAATGCCAACGTGGCCGATGTGGTCTTCGTCGGGTCCAACGGCAAGCCGACCGATATTGGCAGCGCTGCAGTGAAGCCTGCAGCGCATGTGGCTTTGGCCGCCGGCGCCACACCAACCAAGAACGAATTCGACGCCCTGGTTAATTCCCTGATTACGGCTGGCCTGATGGCCGCAGAGTAAACGTGGAGGTCGGCATGAGTGATGTGAATGTGATTCCCGACATGATTGCCGACCCTTCGGCGTTCGAGGATGACGCCGCCTTCCGGCTCAGGGCCGCGCAGTCGGCCATCCGCCGCGAATGCGGTTGGCATGTCATGCCGAACGCGGCCTTGACGGGAACGCTGAACACTCGCGGCGGCACGGTGATCCGACTGCCAGCACGTCATGTGACGAGCATCGAATCATTGACCGACCGTCAGGGCAATCCGCTGGCCTACGCCTATGACCCGGAAACCGGTCTTGTGGAGTCGCTGTCCGGTGGTTTCCCGGTCGGCGTTGCGGCCGTCCATTATTCGATCCATGCCGGATATGATGACGCGCCGGACGTGCAGCAGGTGCTCATCAGTGCCGCGAAGCGAGCGGGCATGAGTCCGATCGGGCTCGTCACTTCGCAGTCCACCAACGGATCCAGCGTGTCATACGACGCGGTATCGCTCATGCAGGCGGAGAAGGACAAGCTCAAACCCTACCGGCTTGGAGGATTGCCATGAGCCTGCTTGACGACATGAATGCCGGTGGTGGTGGATGGCGTATGTCTGGCGCGACCAAGTGGCGGCGACTGCGTGCGAGGAAGGTCGATGACCCGTATTCCGGCGAGCAGACCGGCGAGGACTGGTCCAATCCGGAAACTTTGGATTTCGCTGGCGCTCTCGCCAGTTCCAGCAGCACGCGCACGCCCGACGGCCTGCGCGAGCAGACCACGAGCGCGGCTTACCTCACGTCTCCAGATCCGACTCTCGACATCATGCCGGGTGACAGGATTCAGGCGTTGCCGGATGACGGCAGACGTTGGGAGGTCAGCGGCTATCCGAGCCGTGACGCGAATGCTTTCACGTCGTGGCAGCCGACGGTCGAGATTCCACTAAGCGAGTACAGGGGGTGATGTGATGGGTGTGGCGGTCAAATTTAACGACCGATATTTTGACGAGCTGCTGAATTCGGCTGGCGTCAAGGCCATGACCCGTCGTGCCACCGAGAAGACGCTCGAATATGCGAAATCGCATGCTCCGGTGGACACGGGCGCGTATCGTGACGGCCTCCGAATCGAGGAGGTGCAGCATGCGCATCGAACCACATGCATGGTGGTCGGCACCGATCCGAAGACCCTGCTCGTGGAGTCGCAGACGGGCAATCTCCGCAAGGCGTTGAAGGCAGGCAAAACATGACAGCAGTCCTGCCACCGGACATTGAATTGTGGATCTGCTCTTTTCTACGTGCCAGGCTTAAGCCGTCTTTCCCGACGATCATCGTTTCGAATCGTGAGCCGGACGATTACGACGGTGCACGGCCGCTCGTCGTGGTGCGTGATGATGGCGGCTCGCAATCGAATCGCGTGCTCTTCGACCGGAGCGTTGGCGTGACCGTGCGTTACGGGTCTCGTGCCGCTCCGAAACCATGCCGTGACTTGGCGGCACGGATCTACGGCCTGCTTACCGACCCGGCGATTTGCTCTATTGACGGTTCCCCGATCGCGGCAATCGAAGAGGACGGGTGCAATGGTCCGTATTTCGTGGCCGAGGACGCGAATATCGCCAGATGCTATCTGACTCTCGAATTCTCCGCCATCGGGGAATTCCAATAATTTAAGTTTTTCTGAATTTTTAAGGCGTTGAAACCAAGTGTTTCAGCGCCTTTTTGTTTGAAAGGACAAAAAATGGCAGCTGATCCAGCAGGCAATGACCTTAGCGCCGCGAAGATCGTGGTCACAAGCGCCTACCGTTTCGCACCCTATGACGCGACTCAGAAGCTGACCGCCGATCTCATCGCGCCGACCGTGGCCGACGTGAAGACCGGCTTGGACAAGATTTTCAGCGAAGGCGGTTTCGTCGGCCTCATCACCGAGGATGGCGCACCGCAGGACAGTCGTAATGCCGATGATGCGATCAAATTCCACCAGCCCGGCTACAGCATCAATGGCAAGGCTTCGCTGACCGAACAGTTCACCGTGGCCGAGGACAACAGCATCACGCGCCAGATGACCATCGGAAAGCCGGACACCAATGGCGTCTATCACGTGACCGATGTGATCCAGGATGGCAAGTGGTTCTGCTACAAGGAGACCGTTTTCAAAAACGGCACGCACCGCCGCCGTCTGGGTGTCGTGAATCTGACCGGCAACGAGCAGGGGCAGGAGACTGCCGGCAAGAACACCGGCGACGCTTGGACCATCGAATGGATCCAGGATGACGCCTGCGATTCCGGCAACAGCAAGTATTTGGAGTCCTTCGTGACTCCGACTGTTTCGTCCGGTCCTCATACCTCCGGTCATCAGGCTGATGATTCCGAGTCTCAGCCGGTCATCGACTGACATTGATTCTTCCTAGCATGTGTTTCTTTCTTCCTTTCTTCGCATGTGCTGGGATTCTTCCTCTTCATCCATGAACGTAAAGGAATTTTTCATAGTCGTTTGAAAGAAGGAAGAAATGACCAAGAACGTGATGCCCTCCGCCGCCGATTTCGACGCTTGGACTGCAGAGGATGAGGAGAAGGCGCTTGAAGCGTCCGCCGAGCAGATGAAGGTGAAGCATCTCATCAAGGACGGCTCCGTATGGTTTTTGGCACCGCATGGCCACATTTACAAGCTGCCTTTGGCACTGTCGATTGATGATTTCGTGAAGCTGTCCGACATTAAGTCGGATGTCGAGCAGATTCAGACGTTGAAGGACTTGCTGGCTGCTTTCGCCGGCGAGGAGGCGGCCAGGGAGCTGGCGAAGGAGCCGGTCATGGTGCCGATGAACATCCTCAGCGCTTATGGCGAAATCATTGCCAAGGTGCAGGGAGCTGATTTGGGAAAATCGTCGGCTTCTGCCAGCTCCTCCGAGGGGAAGACGGCGACCGAATAAGGGCTGATTTCGCGGCGCGTGGATGGAGTCTGCAGGCCGACTTGGGCGGCAGACTCCGCTATGCGGACGCGATCGCCTTGTGGGAGAGCCTTTCGGCGGATCCATCGACGTATTGCGGCATGACTGCCGTGCATATGGTGCTGCCGATGGATGCGACGGCTATCATCACCGCGATTCAGGCCGGTGGCACGTCGATTCTTGGCGACCTCGCGCCCGAAAAAGCCGGGGAAAAGCACGTCGAAGTGACCGATGAGGAGCGTCGTGCAGCTTTGGAGTCGATGAGCAGCATCTTCGGCTTCAAAAAGACAAGCGAATAAGTGAATAGAGGAGGCTGTCATGGCTGGCGGCAGTGAGCTTGGCTCCGCGCATGTGAGCATTTTCCCGCAGATGAAGGGCTTCCGCCAGAACGTGGCGAAAGAAACCGGCAAGGCAGTCTCCGACCTGAAAAACGCCTTTTCGAAGGGTTTTGATGCGGGCAAGCAGGGCAAGACGCTTGGCGGCGCGTTTAAAAAAGGTTTCGGCGACGGCAGCAAAGAGCTGAATTCCGAAGCCCTGCAGTCCTTTAAGAAGGATGTGGCTCAAGCCTCGCAGAAGAATACTGACGCCTTGCTGAAATTCAAGGCGGCTGGTGTGCAGGTGCAGGCCGCACAGGAGAAACTGAACGCCGCCACACAGAAATATGGGGCTGATTCGACTCAGGCTCAGGCTGCGGCCATCAAACTGGAGCAGGCGCAGATCAAGCAAAAAGCGGCCGCCGACAATCTCAAGGCGGCGTCCGACAACCTCAAGACGGCGCAAGGACGGCTCAAGGAGCTTGAGACGCAGTTGGCCGCCGAGACGGACAAGTCGAAGAACGCGTTCAGCCGTATGGCTTCCGGCTTCACGTCAACCGCCCAGCAGATTGTCGGCAAGATTCCGGGCGTGAACGCGGCGGTGCAGAAGATCAGTTCGACGGCTGGCGAGGTCACGTCCAACATCAAAAGCAAGTTTTCAGCTGCTTGGAATGCTTTGCCGGAGGGTGCGCGTAATGCGGCCGCGAAGGCCGGTAATGCGTTGCATTCGGGTTTGAGCAAGGCTTCCGGGTTCGCTTCGAAGGCGGTGTCCGGCATCGGCAAGGCGGCTAAGGGCATGGCCACCGTCGTGTCCGGCGCCGCTGCCGCCGCTGGCGGATATCTGGCGAATTTCGGCAAGCAGGCCGTGGATGCGGCGCTCAAGGCCGGAGAGGTGACCGCGAAATTCCAGCAGGTCGCCAAAAACAACAATTGGACGGACGAAGAGCAGAAGTCGCTGCTCAGTCTGAACAAGACGCTTGGACAGACCGGCGTCATATCCGGTGGCACCTTGAAGGCCGCTCAGGCGCAGCTCGGCACTTTCGCGCTGACGGCGGATCAGGTCAAGACTTTGACGCCCGCTTTGGCGGACATGATCGCCAACAACAAGGGTTATAACGCGACTGCGCAGGATGGCGTGCAGATAGCTAACCTGCTCGGCAAGGTCATGACCGGCAGCGCCACGGCACTGTCGAAATATGGCGTGACCATGACCGACGCGCAGAAAAAAGTCCTGCAAGAGGGCAGCGCGTCCGAAAAGGCAGCCATGGCCGCGCAGGTCTTGGAAGCCAACTTCGGTGGCATCAACAAGGCCTTGGCGCAGACCCCGCAGGGCAAGATGACCATTCTCCAGCATGAGATAGCCGGTTTGAAGACTTCGGTCGGCAATGATCTCATCGCGGCTTTCGGCGGTGTCGGCGGCGCGGTCATCAAGATGGTGCAGGCCGTCGAACCGCTCATCACCGCGTTTTTCGACAAGGTGGCCGCACTGGCCGAGAAGATCGGCCCGCCGCTTGAAAAAGTGTTCGGCGCTGTCGCTGACAAGATCAGCAAAATCAATTTCAGCGGCTTCACGGGCCAATTGTCTGGATTGTCCGGCCCTATCGCAGCCGTGACTGGTCTGCTTGGCGCGGCTGGTCTTGGCGGCGCTTTGAGCGGATTGAGTGGCGTGCCGGTGATTGGCGGATTGCTGTCGAAGTTCGGCGGCGTCCTGAGTGGTCTTGGTGGTCCTGTCACGTTGGTGATTGGCGCTCTGGCCGGCCTTATCGCCACGAGCCCGCAATTGCGCAGCGAATTCGGCACGATGCTGCAGAACGTTTTCGTCAGCTTGCAGCAGGCATTCCAAATGCTTCAGCCGTCGATTCAGACGCTCATGACGGCTTTGAGTCAATTGGCGGCAGCTGTCATGCCGGTAATCACCAATCTCGTCGGCCAGATAATCCCGCTGCTGACGCCGATAATCTCCACGCTTGTGGGTGCTTTGGTGCCGGCCATTCAAGGCATTCTGACCGTGGTGACCACCGTCATTCAGGCGATAACTCCGGCCATCCAAGGAGTCCAGCCGGTTGTCACGGCGGTGGTCGCGGCCATCACGGCTGTGATTCAGGCGCTCATGCCGGTCATCTCGCAGATCAGCAGTCTCATCACTGACGTGGTGGCTGCCATCACGCCGGTGATTCAGGGCCTTGAGCCTTTGGTTACGACGGTGGTGCAGGCGATTACCGGCGTGATTCAGGCTCTGGTGCCGGTGATTCAAGCTCTCGCACCATTGGTGTCCACCATCATTTCCGCGATCGTCGGCTTTATCAGCTCGACGCTTCTGCCGACCGTGCAGGCCATGCTGCCGTTCATCCAGGGCGTCATCAATGGAATCGCTTCGGTTGTCAGTGGCATTGTCAATGTGATCCAGGGCGTCATCAATCTGGTGACCGGTCTGATTCACGGAAATTGGAGTCAGGCTTGGAACGGCTTTAGTCAGATCGTGCATGGTGTCGTGCAGGGCGTGCTCGGCTTTTTGGGCGGCATCGGCAGTGCGATCATGGGCTGCTTCGCCGGTGCCGGCTCGTTGCTGTGGAATGCCGGCGCGAGCATCATCAATGGTCTGCTCAATGGTCTGAAGGCGGCTTTCGGCAAGGTGAAGAGCTTTGTGAGCGGCATAGGCGATTGGATCGTCAGGCATAAGGGTCCGCTCAGCTATGACAAGGTGATGCTTAAGCCTGCTGGCTTGGCGATCATGCAGGGCTTTGATAAGAGCCTCAAGGCTGGCTGGAAGGACGTGCAGCGCACCGTTAACGGAATGAACGCGCAGATCAATGGTGGTTTTGACGTGGATGCGTCGAAGACCGGCAGGGCGAATGTCAGCAATGGCGGTGGCGGGGCCACGTATGTCACGCAGACCTTCAACTATCCGGCGATCGCTCCGACGAGCATCAGTACGCAGCAGAAATTGCAGACGGCGGCAATGCCGCAATGGTGACGGGAAAAGGGTGGTGCAATGATTCTCACGGATTATCTCATCAACGGGCAGCAGTTGACCGGTGAGCATTCGAACCTGATCGTCGGCACCACCCATTTCACGAGCATCAGCCCGCGCATTGATTCCGTCACGGTGAATGGTCGGAATGGCATGATGCTCCCAGCCGGTCCGGTGGCTTTCGACGCGCCGGAAATCACGCTGAAATTCATTACGGACGGGCCTGATGCGGATGCTCTGATGCACCGCTTCTACCGCTTGTGCCGTTTGGCTTCCAAGCTGACGCGCGTGGAGCGTGACACGGTGTCCGGTTGGACTCGGCGCATGACCGCCAGCGCGGTGTGCACGTCATGTCAGCCGGACGGTGACGAGATTCCGTGGGATGACCACCGCGCGGCCACCGCCGTCTTCCAATTGCCTGACGTTTATTGGCAGGGGGAGCAGTGGCAGGAGCGCACCTTGGACGCGACTGGCGGGCGTCTCATGGCCGGTAGTGTCGATAAGCCCAGCAACAAGGGTTATTGGACACGGTGGACTGGATTGCCGAACGCTTCCGCCTCGCAGCTTTTCGACACAGTGCCGGAGTGCTGGCTATCCAATGCGCCAATCGGCACGCTGGTATTGCGTTTCGGTGCTGTCACTGGTGTGACCATTTCAGATCCGGTGAGTGGCACGAATCTAATGTGGGGCGGCAAACGCGACGCCTCACGACCTTACCTCTTCGTCGATGCAGCCAACCGCAAGGCGTGGACGGCGGCCAATGCCGACGCATGGTCTGGCGGCACTGACGTGACGTCCGGCGTCGACTGGACCACCGAGCCACTGCAGGTGTGGCCGGCAATCGATTCCGGCGATTATCGCCTCGCAATCAAACAGACCGGCAGCGCCGACAAGGTGACCTGCCGGTTTTTGCAATCCTGGGAGTGATTCATGGCAAAGTCTCTGCACGCGCGCCTCGTGGCATATCGTCCATTCGGCGAGCGTATCGGTGTGCTGGCCGAGCCGGTGAGCTTCAGCGCCTCGATGCTCCACAATGATGACGGCGCAATCAGCATCGAATATTCGATGTTGTCCGGTGACGCGACGGCGTTCGACCGAGAGCTGACGGACGGGCTGGAAGTGGCCGTGGAGGTGTCGGACGGCACCGGCTATCGTGAGCCGGACAACGCGCGTTTCGTCATCACGGGCCGTTCGGGCAAGACCGATGACCGCACCAAGACCGTCACCTACAGCGGACAGTCGATAAGCTGGCTCCTGAGCAAGGCGGAGAACAATGATTCCAGCCATCTGCTCACGGACGGCGACAACAAGGGCAAAAGACCCTTCTACTCGGCCAATCCGGGCACGATACTGAAGACCCTGTTGGACGAAAACAAGGCGCGTGACGGCGTGGCCACAGGCCTGACGCTCGGCTTCGACACCGCGAAGGACGCGGGCGGCGCGGCATGGGCGAGGAAATACACGCTTTACTATTCCTTGGGCACCGACCTGCAGACCATTCTCAGCTCGCTGGTCAATGGTGGCGGCTGCGACTGGCGCACCACCGGTAGGACACTCAAGCTTTGGAATGCGGACAGCACCGCATTAAGCCGTGACCTAAGCAGGCAGGTCATACTCCGGCTTGCCCGTGACATCGGCGAGGCCCCATACGAGGAGAGCATCAGCGATCTCGCGTCGACGATCCTCGTGGAGGGCGACAATAATCTGCTTTTCCGCATGGATAATCCGGCAGCTCCGACGCCGTGGGGCAAGTGGGAATCCTATTCGTCGCAGGGTGGCGTGTCCGACAAGGACACCGCGCAGGCATTCATGGCATCGACCCTAGCCGATGCGGCCAGAGTTCGCGGCCAGTACACGCGCGACCTCATCGTCAATCAGGTGGACGCGCTGCCGCTCATCGACTACCATCCCGGCGATTGGATCACCGCTCCGACCGTCTCCCATGGGGAGAAGGTGCGCGTGCAGGAAATCGACCTGAGCATGCGCCAGAACGAGGGCCTATCCTGCTCGATTGCGCTGAACGACATCAAGTATGACGCTTCCGTGCGTCAGGCGAAGAAGATCAAGGGCATTACCGGCGGTGCCGCGTTGGCCGGTAGCGAGGGCGGCACGACCGCCTCTTCTGACCGTGACCACCGCGTCCCGAAAGCCCCTCTCGGATTGATCGTGCAGACGGACGCGTATATAGGCTCGGATGGCTATGCGCATGGTCTGGCCACGGCTTCGTGGTCCGCCGTGACCGAAGCCACAAACAATACCGCCATTGAGATTAGCAATTATGCCGTCGAGTGGCGCAAGCACGTGGATGGCGCGCCCTGGCATTCCGCCGGCACGACCGACAAGACTCAGCTTGGATTCGGCGGTCTGGACTGTGGCACACAAATCGAGGTCAGGGTCAGGGCTGTGCCAACATACTCTGACAAGCTCGGCGAATGGTCGAGCGTTTTCGTGGCCACCGTCGAATCGGACACGACGCCATGCTCTGTGCCGTCGAAGCCGGTTCTCTCGTCCGAGCTTGGCGTGGTGACCGTCCACTGGGATGGCAGGACAAGCACTGGCGCTCGGATGGAATCGGACTTCGATCATATTGAGGTCGGCGAGGGCGTCAATGCGTCCGGCATGACCGTCATCAGCGCCACCCAGTCCGGTCAGGGCGATTATCTCGTGACCGGCCTGACAGCTAGCTCACAGCACTCGTATGCGCTCCGTTCCGTCGATCATGCGGGCAATCGGTCCGCTTGGTCTGCGATTGCCACTGTGACCGTGGCTTCCGCTGTCTCGCCGGAAGAGGTCAAACAGATTCAAAAGGATTTGGCTGACAACAAGACGGCGTTGCAGGATAATACGGTCAAGCTCGATCAGGCGCGGAAGGATATCGCCGCGAATCAGACTGCGCAGGCCGCCACGGCGAAGGAACTGGAGTCCGCGAAGTCGGACATCAGGGCGAACCAGCAGGCCATCGGCACGGCGAACGCCACGTTGAGGGACAACACCGCGAAGCTTGATCAGGCGCGGAAGGATATCCAAGCCAACAAGTCGAATCTCGACGCGGCGAATCAGACGCTCACGCAGGCCAAGGCCGATCTGTCGCAGGCGAGGAAGGACATCGCGCAGACCAAAAGCGACCTGACCACGGCGAACGGCGAGATCAGCAAGGCGAAGGAGTCGGCGGCGCAGGCGTATGCCGAAGCCCACTCGAAGAACCATACGTTCCGTGGGCCTGACATGCCGGATGCCTCCAAAGGGCTGGTCGTCGGCGACCTGTGGCTCAAGACCCAGAAGTATTGGACTCGCTGGAAGGGGGAGAAGAACGCTTCCCCCTCCATGCTCGCGGACTTTTACACATACTGGCAGGGCGCTCCGAACGCTTCGCCTAGCGTTTTGGTACCGCTTGCTGACCGCGTGATCGACACGCTCGTTTGGGACGGAGCCACGTGGAACCATCTCGGCTATGCCGATGTCGAGAAGAACGCGGACGAGATTTCCAAGGCGAAGCTGGATATCGCGGACAATGCCGCTAAAACCACGGATGCCCGCAAAGCTGCTGAGAATGCCGCTGCCGCCGCGAAAAACGCGCAGGGCACGGCTGATACGGCCAATGGTGCGGCGAAGACCGCGCAGGATACCGCCAATGCGGCTACCGCTGCCGCCAAGAGCGCGACGACAACGGCAGGTCAGGCCAAGGATGCCGCCAATGCGGCAAACGCCGCCGCCGAGAGCGCGAAGAAGACCGCCGGCAATGCGGAGACACTGGCCAACACAGCCAACGCTTCCGCCAATGCCGCCAAGTCCGACGCCTCAACGGCCAAGTCCGATGCGGCCAATGCCAAGGCCACCGCCTCGAACGCTTCGAGCGTGGCGACGCAGGCGAAGGCCACCGCCGACAGCGCGGCCCAGTCCGCCACGGACGCGGCCACCGCCGCAAGGAAGGCGAATACGGCTGCTGCCGCCGCCGCTGGCGTGGCGAACGGCAAGGCCGACGTGCTCATCCAGTCCACTGCGCCGGATGCGTCGATGCGCAAGCCGACTACCTTGTGGATTGACACCACCGGTGGTGCGAACACGCCGAACCGGTGGAACGGGTCGGCTTGGGTGGCGGTGACGGACAAGGCCGCTACCGATGCGGCCAATGCGGCCGTCAAGGCACATGCTGCCGCGCAGACGGCGCAATCCACAGCCGACAAGGCTCAGACCACAGCCGCGAACGCTGCCGCGCAGGCGAATCAGGCGCAGGCCGCCGCGAAAAAGGCGCAGACCACAGCCGACGGGAAGAACCTGATCTACCGTGGCCCCGACGAACCAAGCCATGACGGTTTGAGGCCTGGTGACATGTGGTGGCGCACGCAGAAGTATTGGACGAGGTGGAAAGGCGAGAAGAACAATTCGCCCAGCCTCATGGCCGACTTCTACACCTACTGGACCGGCGCGCCAAACGCCAGCCCGTCCGTGCTGGTGCCGCTCACAGACCGCGTTATCGAGGTGCTGACGTGGGATGGCACCCGCTTCACGCCATTCGACCTTGTGGCCAATAACATTCTGGCTGCCGGCACGGTCGGCGCGAAGACCATCGCCGCGAACGCGGTCACAGCCGAAAAATTGAGCGCGAACGCGGTGACGGCGGACAAGCTGGCTGCCAATTCGGTGACCACTGAAAAGCTTGTGTCCGACGCGGTGACCGCTGGCAAGTTGGCGGCTGGCTCGGTGCAGGCGCGGAATATCGTCGCATTGGCCATCACCGCCGACAAGCTCGCGGCCAATTCGGTGACCACGAGCAAGCTCAAGGTCACCGAGGATATGACCGTGGCCTTGCTCAACGCGCACAAGATTCAGGCCGGTGATATCGTGGCCGGCGCGGTCACGACCGACAAGCTCGCGGCCAACAGCGTTAACGCCGACAAACTCGCCGCGAACGCGGTGACGGCGGGCAAGGTGCAGGCCGGTGCCATCGGCACCGACAAGCTGGCCGCGAACTCCGTCACGACGGCGAAGCTGAAGGTCACGGAGGATATGACCGTGGCCTTGCTCAACGCGCACAAGATCAATGCGGGCGACATCGTGGCCGGTGCCGTCACGACCGACAAGTTGGCCACCAACAGCGTGAACGCCGACAAATTGGCTGCTAATTCGGTCAATGCGTCGAAGATAGTGGCTGGCGCGATCACCGCCGACAAATTGGCCGCGAACAGCGTCACTGCGGTGAAGATCGCTGCGGGCAGCATCACGACGGACAAGGTGGCGGCGGGCCAGTTCCGAGGCTACGTCTTCACCGGCGCGATATTCCAGTCCAGCGAGGCTGCGAACACCGGTGTGAAGCTCAATTCGACCGCATTGCAAATGTGGGATTCCAACCACAACCAGACCGTCTATCTGGACGGTGAGGGCAAGTCGAATCTGCTGACCGGCACTTTCCAGACCCGCGCGAGCGGGCATAGGGTGCGCATTTCCCCGGATTACAAGTCCGCTACCATCGGAGGGACGGAAACGTTCGTCGGTGACGGATTGGAATTCCCGGCCTATGACTCGTCTAACGGCGCATATCACAGTTTTCCGGCCGTCGCTTCGGTCGTCCAGTCGGACGAGGTCGGCACGATGAGCGCCATGAATCTTTGGAGCGGACACGTCAACAAGAACGATCCGGCGGCTTTCATGCGTCTGAACTCCAAGCCACGCGAGCGTGGCGGCACCGGCAGCGGCGGTGTCACGTCCGAAGTGTTCGCCGTGGCGAACACTGATTACGACGAGCCTGACGCGAGCAAAAAAACCAGTGCATCGCTCGTCTTGGCCGGAGATAGCGCGAACGGTTCGAATGCTTGGCTCCGGGCGCAAGACGCTAACGGCACTGTCGGAGTCGGAGCGAACATCGCGACCGGATACTTGTATCTTGGCGGCTTTCTTGGCGGTGTCACGAACCGTTTCACGTTCCGAGGCGCGGTCGCCTGGAAGGCGTGGTGGCCGAATCCCGGCCAGAGCATATCGACCGGCGCTAGCACGCAGGTCAATTGCACGTTCAGTCCGACGAAATACGGACGCTATTACGTGGTCGCGAACGCGGATTCCGAATGGGCCGGAATCATCGCGCACCCGTGCAACACGGGCGGCCAGAGCGGCTTCACCCTGAAGCTTTACAACGCCGACCAGCCTTGCCCGGTCGACGTGTACGCCGAATACCTCGCCTATCTGGTCAAATGATTGGAGGAAATGTTGTCAGCGACTTTCGAAATGGATGATAACGGATTGTGCATCATCCGCTGCGATCCGCCGGTGAACGGGTCGGACAGTTTCGTTTTCCAGCCCGATGTGCTCGCATCGTGGAAGGCGCTGCTCGGATTGGCTTCGACCCGTGAGGCTATCGCCGCGATCATGCAGGGCAGGGAGGATACGAGCCGGTATGATCCGAAGACCGGCAGGGGCGTGTGGACCGGAGCGTTCGAGGCGTTGGAGGCGGCTTTGACGGATTCCGCCACCGGGGTGAGCATGCTCGCCGACGATGGGACAGTGTTTGACGATCCGCTGACAGCCGCACGCAACAAGACCCGTGAGGGAATGCGATTGCCGGTCATGTCTAATGAGACTGACGCGCGAATGCGCGCCGCGTTGACTGCTGACGGTTCCGACGTGGAAGCGTCGAGCGGCATCGACGTGGCCTGCACACGGGATGTAGACGGATTGGATGCCTTCCTCTCGGACGAATCCAGTCAGGCGATGCTGGACGAATGCGAGGAGCGATTCTATGAATCCCTCATGCCAAGGCAAAACCAACAGAATTAAGGAGATTGATTATGGCTGATGAAAGCAATGAGAATGCGATCACGGGTGACGTGCATGGCATGGCACCGGATACCGGCAAGAAGGATGATGCCGACGTGTCGGCTTCGGGAGTCCTTGACCTTCGCCCGCCGCAGGAGAGCCTGAAGGCGGAATTGTGCCGCCTCGGACTCGAATATTCCAGCACTGATGCGGCTGGCGTGGAATCGTGGCGTGACTATCAGCGTGGCGTGCTCGCCACGTTCGACGGGACGGGGGCCAATGTCACGATCACGGACGTGAAGACGAATCTTAGCCGGACGCTCACTGTTGGCGAATTGAAGACGGTGGCTCGCATCGACACGATGACCGCCGCCGACTAATCCCGCATTCCACATTTTTCAACCCCTGCAATCCAATCGGATTGTGGGGATTTCGCATTAAAAGGAGACTTATTTTGACTCAGATTCCAGCCGACGCGAATCAGGTCATCGACCAGCTCGCACAACAGATCGGCGCACTCAACAAGCAAATCGCAATCCTTAACAGCCAACTCACGGCGGCCATGAAACTGATCCCGCAGGATGTGCTCGACGCAACCAAGGGGGTGGATGATGACACTGAGGATTAACCTCTTTCCCGACCCGAATATGGCTAACACCATTTTCAAATGCATGCCAGTGCGATGCACTGCGGATTTTCCGACCGTCAGCGGCTTCCGGTGGCTGCGTGCCACGACCAGTGGCAGTGGTGACATATACGCGCAATACCTGCTTGCGGGAGCCAATCTTCCAAAGGCCGGCGTGTATCACATTCACGCAATCTGCTATGCGCAAGGCTCCGGCGCACTTTTCCGCGTCTATGCGGGCGTCGGTGCCGGATTCACCCTCCTGTACGAGACCGGTATCGCAGACAATCAGACGAAGTTGATTAGCGCGGACATCACGATTCCAGCCAACACGACGCAATTGCTTATACGTGTCGTGCCACCGTCCACGGTCGGCAAATTCATGCTGATTAGAGACATCCTCCTCGAATCCAAGTCCACTTACGACACCGCCGTGGGGGGGGGGGCTTCCGGGCTTCTTCACCGGGGATACGATGCCGCGTCAGTAGGCGCGACTATCGGGCGGGTGATGTCCGATGATGCTCACGAACCTGTATACGGAGCCTTTGAAGCATGTGATTCTCTCGCCCGGCTGGAACGCGATGGACAAGTGCTCCGGTCTGACCGTCGGACAGGACTACTACGTCCGGTTTCACGCCATGGTTTCAGGCGGTACAGCGAAGCTCTCAGGCGGCGGAATCAATATGACGCTTGTCTCCTCGAACAGCGTCATCGTTGGACGGTACGTGCCGGCGACGACTTCGGTCCTTTCCATCAATGTGACGGTCGTGGACGGTTCGCCGAAAGTGGACGTCGCGGACTTCACCGTCTGCGCGGGGTACGCCGACACGAAACGGGAGTTGGACTCGCTGAGAATCACACGGTTCAACGGGGATACGATGCCGCTCGCCTAACCCTCTTGGGGGTGATGGCATGAGAGACATCACGAACTATGCGTCCAGCCCATTGACGGTTTTCACGGTCAATGACGCACGCCGCGTAGACTTCAAAGGCTGGAACATCGCCAGTGGCGTGCCCACCAAGCATGTCGTCAGCGCATACTGCCAACTTGTGTCTGGCACAGGCACGATCAGATTCGGATGGGACACCGATCACACGCTTAACAAGTCGGGCAGGCTGACTGCCTATCCGGCGGACAACATTTTCCCAACCGTGTTTGTCGTCACCACCGGCGACGCCGTATGGAAAATCAACAGGATGATCGTCACCTCGCAAGAGGAATACAGCCTGCTGATGGGTGAATACGGGCTTGATTATTTCGACGGCGACCTCATGCCACGCGCGTGAATTCCAAATCCCGTCGATTTCGACGGGTTTAAAACCATTGAATCAAGGGAGGAATCGATGTGCTGCAAAATTTTCTAGCCGGTTTTGGTGGTGTCGGCGGCGCGTGCGCGGTAATCACACTGTGCTTGAAAATCTGGCCGGGGGCGCTCGAATCGCTCGCGACCGGATTGTATGCGCACGTTAACCCCGAGCGATTGCCTTACAATTCGGTGCTTTCCCAGCATTTCGCCAAGACGAGGCAGCTGGGCGAGCGGACAGAGCGCTTTGACGAGCGCATGGACGAACTCTGCCGCGACACGATCAAAAACACGTTGATCTCACTGATTTACGGCGATAAGGACACCGACCACAGCGAGGCCGTCAGCTACGAGCTATCGAAGCTTGAGAAATTGGACGCGCAATGCTGGATCGTCGCCGCCGCCGAAAAATACTTGGAGGACCGGCAGTGACGCATCTCATGATCGCAGTCGGCCTATACCTGCTGCTGCCCGCGCTCGTCATCGTGTTCAATCATGGCGCGCACAAGATTCAGGCTGGTGGCATCGTGGCTGGCGCTGTCACGACAGACAAGGTGGTGGCCGACGCTGTGACCGCCGACAAATTGGCTGCGAACAGCGTGCAGGCGCGGAACATCACCGCTCTTGCAGTCACGACCGACAAGCTTGCGGCCAGCAGCGTGACGACCGCGAAGCTCAACGTCACGGAGGACATGACGGTCGCGCTGCTCAACGCGCACTTGCGTTGATTTTCACATCATTTTTTAAAGCCATCCCACTTCGGGATGGCTTTTCTATTTGCCCCTTGACTTGGGGCGGGAAGGAGAGGATGTGGGCATCCTCAACAACAAAGGCAAGCCGAAGCACAAGCGTCCATATCGGCATATCGGCAGGCCGTTGACCGCGTTGGCTGCGGTGCTGTGCGTCGCCGTCGCGCCGGTCGCCAGCGCGAACATGGACGTCATCGACGTGAGTGGATGGCAGTCCGCCGACGTGACGCGCGTGGTGGACGCCGACGCAGCCATCGTGAAGATCACGGAGGGTGGCGGCTACGTGAATCCGTCTTGGCGGAGCCAGACCGATTGGGCGCGGCAGACCGGTAAGGCCTGCGGCGGCTACCATTACGCGGACGGCGGCAACGTCACCGCCGAAGTGAACCATTATCTCAACCAGTTCAACGGCTATGTGGGCCAGTGCGTGCTCGCGTTGGACTGGGAGTCCAACGGCAACGCAGCTTGGGGCAACGGCGACTGGGTGCGCCAGTGGGTCAACCAGGTGTATTCGCGTACCAAGGTCTGGCCAATCGTGTACGTGCAGGATTCCGCCGTATATCAGATTCCGTCCGACGTGCGCGCCCATTGCATGCTGTGGAAGGCGCAGTATGCGAACATGAACGCGACCGGCTGGCAGTCCACTCCGTGGAACGCCGGAAGCAAGGGCGAGGGCATGGTGCAGTATGCGTCCACCGGCTATCTGAACGGTGTCGGCCCGTTGGACTTGAACCTGTTCTTCGGTGAGCGTGACGCTTGGCAGAAGATCGCGAACGGTGATCGCGGCAAGACCCATGCCGAGGTGAGACATGATCCGGTCAGGCCGCAGGTCACTGCCACGCCGGACTACAATGACATGGCCACGAAGGTCATTCGTGGCGTGTACGGCAACGGCAATGAGCGCCGGCAGGCTCTTGGCGGTGCCTATGACACGGTGATGGCGATAGTTAACCAGCGTCTCGGCGGTTCCGCTGGCACCGTGTCCAATACGTCGAATTGCGGCAGCGTGTGCGTGACTGTTCGCTCCGGCGATACGCTCAGCAGCATCGCGGCCAGTAATGGCGGTTCTTGGAACCAGTACACGGGATACCGTTCGGGTAATCCGAACGTCATCTACGCTGGCGAGACCGTCTGCCGTCGTACCGGCGCGGCCAGTACGGCCACCGTCGCTACCGGTGGACGGTACGTGGTTCGTTCCGGCGACACCCTCGGCGGCATCGCCGCATATTACAGGGTCAACATGTACAGCATCCACGGGTACCGTTCCGGCAATCCGGCGTTGATCTATCCGGGCGAGACCCTTTACTGGTAAGGAGACTGATTATGGTCGATGAAGTCAAGGAGACTAATCATGACGGCGAAAAGCCGGAAGAGGAAACTGGCGAGGAAAACAAGTACCTCCTGCCGGACAAGGCATATAAGGCATTGAAATGGGTTGCGTTGATCGCGTTGCCCGCTTTGGCCGTGTTCGTGCATGTGGTCGGCCCCGCATGGAACCTTCCATACGTTGACCAGATCGTGACCACGTTGAACGCTCTGGCCGTGCTGGTTGGCGCGTTGATCGGTGCCAGCGAGTTGAAGGCCCGGTATTCCGAGTAGAAACCTTTCATTCCTCTAACATCATGTTGGAGAAGTGTAAGAATACTATGACCTACTCGTACATTGAGTACGAGTCGCCCCTCTCTCAGCATTGCTGGGGGAGGGGCTTTTCTTGTTATTCGGCGTGTTTGCGTGGTCGTCCGCCGCCGTCGCGGCGGCCCGGTGGTTTTGTGCGAATACCGTCTGGATCACGCTCACGGCGAGACGAATGTCCGCCGTCATGGGGTATCGTTGCAATCGAACTTGAGATCCGGACCTGCTTTGCTGGTGGGCAGGGTTTCGGGTTCGAAGCGTGTGGCTGGCTGCCGCAGGCATCCGATGGCGAGTCGATGCGCCATCAGCGAGAGCTGGATGTCTCGCCCAACGGCTGGGCCAGACGGTTGAGACCAACCGGAGCCGTGACCCTTCCCGCGCAAACGGGACGCTAGTCATGCAGAAGACTGTAAAAAGATCAGCCACACGGCTTCGGAGGGGCGCTTGGTCGGTGCCCCTCTTTTAATTTTCTGGGAGGATTCCGGGCGTGAACGTGACCGAGGCGAAGCGGCGGATGCTTGGCGAGGCCCGAAAGGCAGCCCGACTATACGCCAATCTCGTCGGAACGATCACGAGAATCGCGTGCGACGACGGGATGACGCTGGACGTCCAATGGAAGGCCTCGAACTTCGCCCACCTATGCGGCCTGGAATACTACGCCGACGACAACCGCACCCGCAGACTTCCCGCCCGACGCCTGTACACCGACCTCCTGTCCGGCCATGGGATCTCGGTGAAAAGGGTCGCGCCCACCGGAGACGCGCGATGGCTCGCGAGGAAGACCGACGTGATAGCCAGCGCATTCGCACTGAACGACGCATCCATGGTGGTCGAATCAGGCAACAGCCGGATACGCCTCTACATGGGAAACACAGTCTGGTGCATCGGCCTCGGAAGAAGCGGAGAGGACGGCCCCTACTATCCGCAATCCCTACGCAAGGGGAACGCGGCCAAGGAAAAAATGCCAGGAACCCAGATCCACCATGTAGTCTCGATCAAATACCTGAACACGGCACAGTGCCACCCATCGATCCAAGACTGACAACATCCAACCTCCAACAACAAAACCGCCCCGGCGCTCGCGGATGAGCGCCGGGGCGGACGTCACTCCGCCGGATGCTTGCGCGGCCTGCCACCGCCGACTCCGCGTCCGGGGCGTTGCGCGTTCCATTGGTCGATGGTGTCGGGGAGCCAGCCGCGCGTGCGGCCTATTAGGGCGTCCGGCTGGGGGAGCTTGTAGGCGCTGACGGCGGCGGTGCTGATGCCGAGACGCTTGGACACGTCGGTGACGCTCAGGTATTTGATGGTCATGTCAGTCCTTCCTTCCGGCGATGAGCGCGAAGACGGCGCTGACGATGGCGCATCCGGCGGTGAGCGCGAACGGCCAGCCGAACCATGCGCTGGCGGCGGTTCCGAGCGCGAACACCGCGCTGACTATCGATTCTGTTCTCATGATGTTCCATGGCATAATCGGAGGTATGGGGTTCCGGCCCCTACGACTGGCCGGAACCCTTTCTCACTTTTTCCTCTTCGGCTTCCGCCTCATCTCCTTGATGAGTCCGGTCACTGCTTTGACGAGGGCCGCGAGACTCGCGACGAGAAGCGAGATGCTGGTGATTATCTCCGATGGTGTCATGTTCACCTCCTTTCCTTGATATAAACTATATTAGCACAGTAAATAAAGTAATGCAAGCCGAAACACGAAAAAACACAGGAAAAAACAGCGGATTGATAGACTTGATGCCACGCAAACGAAGGGGCGAGCATGGCCTACACAATCAGACAATACGCCACCAAAGCCGGAAAAAGATACGAGGTGCGCTACCGCAAACCGGACGGCACGCCGACCGGCAAACGCGGCTTCCGCCGCAAGATGGACGCGGAAGCGTGGGGAGACCAGCATGTCAACGCCGCCAAAAGGGACGGCAGCTTCGTAGACCAGTCAGCCGGCCGCACATTGGTGTCCGACGTCTACGCCGAGTGGATGGATTCACGACGTCCGATTCTCAAGCCAAACACCATCCGCACCGACGAAATCACTTGGAAGACTCATGTGGAACCGGAATACGCGGCACGGCAGATAGGCTCCATCACACACAGGGAACTGCAGGCCTTTATCAGCGGCAAGGCGGAAAAACTGGCACCGTCCACGGTGCTCAAGATCGTCGGCGTGCTCAAAGGCGTCTGCGATCTCGCCGTCAAGGACAGGCTCATCGCCAAGGCTCCGACCGACGAACTCGCGCTGCCCAGGCGTGAGGGCAGGAGACTGCACCGGTATCTCACCGTCGAGCAACTGTTGGCTGTCGCGGATGAGGCCGGCAGGGCGCGTATCCAGCCGACCGACCGCAAGGCGCTCGTGCTGGTGCTTGGCCTGTGCGGACTGCGTTGGGGCGAGATGTGCGGCTTGAGGGTGGAGGACGTGGACTATGGACGCCGCCGAATCCACGTCAGGCGGAATGTTACGAGAATCGGCAGCGAATGGTCGGAGACCTCGCCGAAGTCGCATGAGATGCGCGACGTGCCGATGCCATCCATAGTGGGCGAGGCGCTGCTTCCCGTGCTGGCCGGCAAGGGGCCGTCCGATTGGGTTTTCCGTGACCATCTCGGCCGTCCTCCGCGAAACCAGTCTGCTGCTGGGGCGAAATCGAACCGCACGTGGTTTATCAGCGCGTGCAGGAGGGCTGGCGTGGAGCCGTTGCCGCCGCATGACCTTCGGCATACGGCCGCATCCATCGCGGTGCATGCAGGAGCGAACATCAAGGCTTTGCAGCGGATGCTTGGACACAAGTCGGCGGCCATGACGTTGGACGTCTATGCGGATTTGTTCGATTCTGATTTGGATGATGTGGCGCGCACCATCGACGCTGCGGTGCAGGTCGCTTCGCAGGATGTGGGCAAAATGTGGGCACAGGTGGATGCCGCACATGTTCGGAATGTTTGAATCGTTGGAATCTCAAGGATTCCATGAAGTGGGCGATGAGGGACTCGAACCCCCGACATCCACCGTGTAAAGGTGGCGCTCTAACCAACTGAGCTAATCGCCCGCAAAGCTCTACTGTACAGTATTCGTTGCCTGCGACAGCTTCAACGTGTGTCGCACTGCCCAATAGGGGTTCCTTCCATAGTAAATGCGTGAAAAATGGTGTGATTTGAGTGTCGATTCGCTGAATTTTCCACAAGAAAGCCAAAAGCGTCGAATCAATCACGTAGAGTAAGGACGTTGAGTAGTGCAGTAGGAGGTCGATAGCCAATGGCGCAGGAACCTGAATCCGAGAGGAACGCATCGGGGATCGCTCGTACTTCAAAGCGCAAGTGGGGGTATGATTCCGAACAGGTGGACGCTTTTCTTGAGCGTGCGCACATGCTGTACGAAGGTGAGGGAGCGCAACTCACCCAGCATGATATTCAGAATGTTTCTTTCGATTTGGTCAAAGGCGGCTATGTGATCGCCCAAGTGGACGCGGCCCTTGCTCGTTTGGAGCGCGCCGTGGTGGACAAGCAGACCACATGGGAGATTTCGCAGCACGGTCGTGTGGCGTGGAAAGCGCAGACCGAAAGTCTGTTCCGCCAGCTTGACGCCCATTCCAAACGTGAGCACGGCGAACGTTTCAAGCCAGGAGAAGGCAAGGAACCGAGCTATGACCGCAAGCAAGTGGATCGCATCGTCGATCAGTGCCTGACGAAGGCCGCTGGCGAGCTCGGCGTTGAGGAAGTGTCGGAAGACGATGCCAAGAAACTTGTCGATCTGAACTCCCAGACCGTGGCGAATGTGATCTTCACCCAGCGCAAGGGCAAGCGTGGCTATGACGAGCGTCAGGTGGATTATTACCTGAACGAATGCGTGCAGCTGCTGACCAGACTCGAATCCTATGCTCGTGTGGCCGACTTCGTGGGCGAGCCCTCCGAAAGCGCGATGACCGCAGCCAATCCGTCCGCAACCAGTCTGGCATCCCAAGAGACGCAGGTGGTCTCGCCGTTATTCGCCGTTCCAGCCGTTTCCGCAGAACCTATTATGCAGCCCGCTCAGGTTCAAAACAGCACTGACTCCTTCGACGCTTTGAATAAGGCGGAACGTGAGATTTTCACCACGCCTGCAACGTCCCCGGTGAGCATTCCGGCCACTCAAACCGCTGCGCCGACGTATGCTCCCGTGGTTCCGCCTGTGTTCCAGCCAACCATCAGCACCCCGTCGGCTCCGGTAACTCCGGCAGCTCCTGTAACGCCGGAACCTCAGGCCGCTCCGGTTGCTCCAGCGGCTCCGGAACAGTCGTTGGCACACCTGTTCAAAGCGTCCAATGCGGTTGACGAGGAGCCATCTTCCGCAGGAACGGAAACCGAAGCGTTCAATCCGCTTTCTGATGATGGCGCGCCGAGCTATGACGCTCCGGCCGCGCCTGCGGCTCCTGTGATTCCAGACACTTCGGTCGCACATCAGCCGGAAGAATCTCACGGCATCAACATCGCTCCCGATTCTTCGTTGGCTGCCTTGGCGCAGATGGCCCAGAACATCGACGCTCCCGATCCGGTCGAAGACACGTTCACCCCGCGCATGCCAAGCCTGTCGACGCCGAACCTTCCGCAGGTCAATACCGACTCGATTAATCTCGGAACCTTGCCGACCGTCCCACCCTCCTTCACGCTGGAACCAGCAACCTCCGCAGATCACTCGACAACGGCAACTCCCGTTGAACCGGCGAAACCGGCAGAGGAAGAGAAGAAGAACGAAACCAAGCCGGCAACCAATCCGATGTTCGAAGCATCCAACAGCAATTTGGATGTCGATATTCCCGACCTGTCGTTCCCCTCTTTTGAATAGGCAATCGCACTAAACAGGCTGACGTGACCGTCAGCCTGTTTTCGCGTTCACACGAATAATCCAAAACAAATACGGAGCACACGCATAACCCATGCAAACCTCAACCGTAGTCATTCTGGGATCCACCGGATCCATCGGCACCCAAGGACTTGACGTCATCTCCCGCCATCTCGACCGTTTCAACGTGGTCGGACTTGCGGCAGGCGGCTCCCACGTGGAACTTCTGGCCCAACAGGCGGTCCAATTTCACGTTTCGAAAGTCGCCATCTTCAACACAAACGCGGTCCATGCGCTCCAAGATGCGCTAAACCAAGCCGGCGCAAGCCATGTGGAAATCATGGCCGGGCCGGAAGCGGTAATCGCCATGGCCGGATCCGGTGCCGACGTGGTGTTGAACGGCATTACCGGATCCATCGGCCTTGAACCTTCGATTGCGGCACTGCAGGCAGGATCGCAGCTGGCGCTCGCCAACAAGGAATCCGTTGTGGCCGGCGGTCATCTGCTGTTCGACGCACAGGTTCGTGCGCAGCAGATCAATCCGGTTGATTCCGAACATTCCGCCATCTGGCAATCGTTGCGTTCGGGCACGCACGGTGAAGTGTCGAAACTCGTGGTCACCGCTTCCGGAGGTCCGTTCCGCGGTTGGAAACGCGAGCAGATGACCGACATCACGCCTGAACAGGCGTTGAACCACCCTACTTGGAATATGGGTCCGGTGGTGACCATCAACTCGTCCACGTTGATGAACAAGGGGCTTGAAGTCATCGAAGCGAGCCGTCTGTTCGACGTGCCTCCGAGCCGTATCGACGTGACCGTGCACCCGCAATCCATCGTGCATTCCATGGTGGAATTCCGCGATGGCGCCACCATCGCACAGGCTTCACCGCCTGATATGCGTCTGCCGATCGCGCTTGGCCTATCGGCTCCCGAACGACTTGGCAACATCGCAGCGGCCTGTGATTGGACGAAAGCCGCCATGTGGACGTTCGAACCGCTTGACGATGAGGCATTCCCCGCAGTGAGCTTGGCTCGACATTGCTTGGAAGCTTCCGAAAAGCATACGGCCGTGCTGAATGCTGCCAACGAACAGGCCGTTCACGCCTTCCTCGAACATCGCTTGCCATATCTCGGCATCGTCGATACCGTCAAGGAAGTGTTGGACGAAATGGATGCGGAACTGCGCGGCAATCCGCTACTCGCTTCCGTGGAGGAAATGAGCCAACTCGAGCTGGAAGCCCGTCGTCGAGCCGACGACCTGATAAACAAGTAACGGAAAACGAAACAAAACAAACAGACGAAACGTAAGTGACGCAAGGCTCCCTAAGTCGGGAGCCTTGTTATTGCAAGGATTTGACGTATGCCAGAAATCGAAAAGCCGTTCCGTAAAACCGGTGAGGCAGCCATTAGCGAAAGCCCGCTGCATCCGCGCCGCAAATCGCACCGTATTATGGTCGGTCCCGTTCCAGTCGGTGGGGGAGCGCCAATCTCGGTGCAATCCATGACCAATACGCTGACAGCCAATGTTCCCGCGACATTGCAGCAGATCGCGGAACTGACCGCAGCCGGCTGCGATATCGTGCGCGTGGCCGTACCAAGCCAGGATGATGCCGACGCATTGCCGGAAATCGTAAGGAAATCACCGATTCCGGTCATCGCCGATATTCATTTCCAAAGCAAATACGTGTTCCAGGCCATTGACGCGGGCTGCGCTGCGGTGCGTGTGAACCCCGGCAACATCCGCAAATTCGACGAGGTTGGCCCTTCCATTTGCAAAGCCGCCACGGACGCGGGCATTTCGTTGCGCATCGGCGTGAACGCGGGCTCGCTCGATAAGGAACTGTATGCGAAATATGGCGGTCCGACGCCGGAGGCACTGGTTGCGTCTGCCATGAAGGAAGCGCGCATGTTCGAAGACGTCGGCTTCCATGATTTCAAGATTTCCGTCAAGCATCATGATGTGATCACCATGGTGGAAACGTATCGTCTGCTCGCTTCCAAGGGTGATTGGCCGTTGCATCTTGGTGTCACCGAAGCTGGACCGGCATGGCAGGGCACCATCAAAAGCTGTTTGGCATTCGGTGCGCTGCTGGCTGAAGGCATTGGAGACACGATTCGCGTTTCGCTGTCGGCACCGCCCGTCGAAGAAGTGAAAGTCGGGTGCAAGCTGCTGGAATACATGGGATTGCGTCCGCGCAAGTTCGACATTATCTCCTGCCCGAGCTGCGGTCGTTCCCAGGTTGATGTGATTCAGTTGGCCAATGCGGTGACCGAAGGTTTAAAGGATGTGACCGCGCCGATTCGCGTGGCTGTTATGGGCTGCATCGTCAACGGTCCGGGCGAGGCCCGTGAAGCCGATTTGGGTGTGGCATCCGGCAACGGCAAGGGACAGATTTTCATCAAGGGCAAAGTCATTCAAACCGTGCCGGAAGACCAGATTGTGGAAACGCTGCTGGTCAAAGCGCAGGAGATCGCCGCGCAGATGGAAGCGGACGGACAGGTGCCCGTCAACGCCACAGGACCGGTGGTGGTGCCGGTGGCGCAAGGTAATTGTTGATTTCGCTGACCGCGGGCGGTCGATTGCAGATTGTGATCGGCCGCCCGCTGGTTTTGCTGGTTGTCGATTGCCATTTCAGCTGGAGTCGGTACAATGAACGGCGTGTCAGATCAGGAACGTCAGTCAGTCATGTCCAGCGCGGAGAGCCAATCCAGTCAGTGGACGAGGGGCAGACGGCTGATGGTCAGTCTGCCTATCTTCATCATCCTGCTGGGCATTCTGGTGTCGGTATCCAATTTGACGGCATCGTCATGGAAGTACGAGCCAACCGGTCAAACCATCGAAACGTTATCATCCGACACGGCAGTGACCTTCGATAATCCTTCCGGCAAAACCCTTGCCAAACGAGACGATTACGAAGTGACGCAACGATATGTCACCATTGAGGCGAAACAGCCGTCAACCGGTGAAATACAACAGGTCAAAGTGTTGATTCGAGAGCCGAAAGACGCGGGAAACAATCGGCCCGGCGTGGTGTTCATGCATGGTGCCGGATATGGTACCTGTGACAACTCATTTGGAGACATGGCCACCGATCTCTCATCCGCAGGCTTCGTGACGGCCGTGCCCGACAAGCCGGTATGGTCCACCAACGATGCGACCCGTGATTACCCGGGCTCCGCGGCCATTTACGATCAGGTCATCACCATGTTGCGTGATCTCGACAACGTTGACGCTTCGAATGTCGGCATTTACGCGACTTCCGAAAGCACTTGGATTTCCTCATATCTGCTTGATCAAGACCCCGACGTGGCATTCCAGGTGTTGCTGAGCCCAATGGTGTATTCGCCACGACATTCGTTGGGATTCCTTGCCGCACAGGATTTCGCGCTGGTCGGAGCGCATGATGGATACCAGTCCATTGTGCGCCGCGCGTTCAACATCGATGCGGAATTGTTCGGCCTGACCAATCTCGACCTCGACACGTTGAATCCCCAAGCCTATTCCATTCCCACGCTTGTGGCATACGGCACCAAAGACGTGATGACCGCGCAGGTGGAAGGTACGGAGAAAATCATCGACATGGCGCATAAGGCGGGCAATTGGGACGTGACCGTGCGCACATACCCCATCGCCAACCATGTGCTCCGACTCGGCGACGAATCCAACAGCGGCACTCCGTTCGCCGACGCCTACGTGGATGATGTGATCAGTTGGGCTGTCGGCATCACGCGGGGACTGCAGCAGACCAGCGAGCGTGTGGCCGGTACCAACCTGTACCAGTCGATTGCGGTGCCGTTGGAATTGCAGGCGAACAGCGGGCTGACCATTTATCTCGTGGTGCTGCATGCCAGCATGGTGCTGTTGCTACTGGTGATCGGCGTGCTGTGGCTGATTGTGCTCGTACGTAAGATTTGGGCGCATGCGCATCGACGCCGATATGTGTTGGGGCTGAGACCTGTGTTCAAAAATGCGTTGATTACGCTTGCCGTTGCCACCATGGCCACTTTTGTGCTGTTTGGTGCAGGATTGGGCGAAGTGGTTATGGGCGTGGTCAAGCTAGCGTGGGGTGGCGCTCCCGCCGAGGATCCGGGCATGATGTATTGGAGTTGGCCGGTTATTCAAATGGTGTGTGTTGTTGTGGTGTGGGCGTGGTCCCGCGTGTTCGTGCGTCTTATCGAGGAGGCGACGAATCGTGGCCTTGCACAATGGCCACCGCGTAAAGGGGCTATAGGCGCGATTGTGAGTGGCCGCCAGCCGGTGCTCGCGTCGACGAGGTTCGGCCGTGTGATGTTTTGGATCACGGCGGTCACCATGCTGTATGTGCTGTTGGTGTTCGCGTTCTGGGGATTGTTTATTTACTGATATCGCGGGAGAGTGCGGCTGGCGCGAGAACGTGCGGAAAGTATAGATAGTTCAGTTAAGAAAACGAGTCGAGGCGAAGGAGGTGTGTGAATGCCGTTGTATCAGGACGAGGGCGTGGTCTTGCGTACCGTCAAACTTGGCGAAGCTGATCGTATCGTCACTTTGCTGACACGTGACCATGGCAAAATCCGCGCCGTCGCCAAAGGTGTGCGTCGAACCAAATCGCGTTTCGGAGGTCGTTTGGAGCCTTTCATGCGCGTCTCGTTGCTTATTGCGGAAGGGCGTTCGCTTGATGTGATTTCCCAAGCCGAGTCGGTGTCGGCGTATGCGAGAGGCATCTGCACCGATTTCAAGGCGTATACCGCAGCGAATGTGATTTGCGAAACCGCTGACAAGCTGGTAGTGACGGAGCAGGAGCGTTCCGTGGCACAGTATCGGCTGGTGCTGGGAGCGTTGAATGCCCTTTCCAAGCATGCGCATGAGGCTGCTGCGATTGGCGATTCCTACGTGATGCGTGCTCTTGCGATCGCTGGCTGGACGCCACGTTTGCGTGCCTGCGTGGTGTGCGGGGAGCCGATTTCTGCTGATCGTCCATGGTTCTTTTCAATTTCTGCGGGTGGCCTGATGTGTTTGACCGATCATATTCGTGAATCGTTTGATGTTTCGTGGAATGCGATCTGCCAGCTGCAGGCGCTTGTAGACGGCGATTGGGGAGAGCTGGACGGCACGGCGTTGCTTCCGGAAACCCGACAAATGGTGGAAAAATGGGGTGAATACTATTTGGAACGTCCGATTCGTTCCATGCGCTTGCTAGATTAGCGGGTATGGCTTTTGAGAACGTGGATTACAAGTCCCTTGACATTCCGGCGGCACCATTTTCTGACCCGTCGATTATTCCTGATTTTCCGAAGAACAAGGTTCCGCGCCATATCGGCGTGATCATGGACGGTAATGGTCGTTGGGCGCAGCAGCGTGGGCTGATTCGCACCGACGGGCATCAGGCTGCCGAACCGGTGGTGTTCGACACCATCGCAGGTGCCATCGAAGCCGGTGTGCGCTACCTGTCGCTGTATACGTTCTCCACGGAGAACTGGAAGCGTTCCCCGCAGGAAGTGCGCTTCCTGATGGGCTTCTCGCGTGACATCATCCACCGTCGTGTGGAGCAGATGAACGCGTGGGGCGTGCGCGTGCGCTGGTCCGGCCGACGTCCGAAACTATGGAAATCCGTTATCGACGAATTGGAAAAAGCACAGGAACGTACCAAAAACAACACGACCATCGACGTGGTGTTCTGCCTGAATTACGGCGGACGTGCCGAAATTGCGGATGCTTGCGCGGCAATCGCAAAGGAAGTGCGTGACGGCAAGATCTCCGGCGATCGCGTAACGGAAAAAATGATTTCCGAACACCTGTACAATCCTGATATTCCTGATTGCGATTTGGTGATTCGTACTTCCGGCGAACAGCGCACGTCGAACTTCCTGCCGTGGGAAGCGGCATATGCCGAACTTGATTTCGTGCCGGAACTGTTCCCCGATTGCGGTCGAGACGTGCTATGGCGTTCGATCGACCACTACATTCACCGCGACCGTCGTTTCGGCGGCGTCAAAAAGTAGTTTTTGCTGAGTTGATTAGGTTAACTGCGGGGAGAACATAATGTTCTCCCCGTTTTGTTTGCTACAACGTGCTGATTCGGGTGGTGAAGGTGGGGACGAAACGGGAGGAGTCGACTTGGAAGGCTACGTGGATGCGGGGTGCGTTGGAGTCGATCAGTCCGGCGGGATCGCCGATGGTTCGGCCTCGGGTGCCGTGGAAATCGCCGGTTTCGAGTTCGACTTTCATTGGTAGGTCGATACAGGTCACCAGCGACGGGTCCACGGCAACGGCGGCGGCCAGCGGATCATGTAATGGCATGCCCTGTGAAAACAGTCGCGCGTCGGCCTTGAGGTTTGCGGCAATGGAAAAATCAGCCATGTCGGCGAGGAATACGCGCACATCGGAAGCAGATGGGCTTGCAGCCACACTCGAGGTTCGAACTGAAGCTGCATTTGAACTACCAGCTGAACCATCAAGTGAATCAGCGACTTGGGATGCGGTCGAGCTGGTAAGTGTGTCAGCATTCGCCGCTTCGCGCCAAGCACGGGTCGCATCGGAACCCATCAGGCATTGATGCGTTACGTCCAAGCCGACCATGGTGATGTCGGCACCGGAATGGAACACGCGATCTGCGGCTTCCGGATCCTGAATGATGTTCGTTTCCGCAGTCAGATCCCAACAGTTGCCTTCCTGCGTCAACGTGCCGCCCATCATCACCAGTTTGAGTTTGCCGGCAATATCCGGTGCGGCCGCGATCGCAGCATCAATATCGGTCAGCGGACCGGTCGCAACCACAGTGACGTCGAAACCATAAGCGCGAACCTGATCAATAATGAACTGCACGCCTTCGGAAACCGAGTCGGCGGAAGAATCATCAACATGAATAAAAGAAGCCGAATCCGTAGTAAGCGACAATTCAAACGAATCAACCGCAGGATTCGCATGAACATCATCCAACGCATATCCGCCAACGGAAATCAGACTACGATAATCACGAGAAAAAACAGTATCAGAACCGGAATTATCCGAAAAAATATCTGAAAAAGCAGTATCCGAAGACGAACTATCGCAAGCCGGGCCGAATCCTCCCAATCCGTCCGTGCCGTGAAACTGCGCACAACCTGCATCCGGAATGAAACACCGAGCCCATGAAGGATGCGACGATCCACGTATCACTGGAATGTGCCGAAGCCCCAACCGTTCCAGCACATACGAAGTATTGCGAACCGCAGTGTCGACGGAAACATTGCCGTACGTGCCGATCACGCCAAGCACGTCAACAGTGTCGAACGTCGCAAGGTATGCCAACGCCAGTGCATCGTCGATACCGGTGTCCACATCAAGAATCAGTCGTGTCATATTTGTATTTAATCAAACTCGTGCAATGAAGCCAAATGCAACGCATAATGGTGCGGCATCCCACAAACCATGTTCAACCCGAACTGAGCAAGCAGCGTGGGCAGGAAATAAAAATGCAGGATGCCGTATTCCAATATTTTCGATTATTCGCACCTAAACGGGTTACAAACCTACTCGTTCAAACCCGATTATTTCAGGAATTCGTCGGTGGCGAGATCCTTGGCTTGCGGAGCGTCGTGCACCACCTTGTCATGCGAATCGGTGTAGGCGTCTTCCTGAGCGAGGAAGTCGAAATACTGCTGGGCGCCTTCAACGTCGTTCGTACCGAACGTGAACGAACCATCCTTGATCTTGGCGGGATCGCCCCAATACTGACCGTCCACAATGGTTTTCATGCTTTTCTTGACGAAATCAAGCTTGAGATTCGCGTCGGGAGCTTCCTTCACAAGGATCTTCGCTGCATCGTCAGGATTCGAATATGCGTACTCGTAGCCCTTCTTGGTGGCTTGTACGAACTTCTTCACCAGTTCGGGATTGTTGGAAATCGTCTTGTCGCTGGTGATCACGCCAATAGTGTCGGCATTGCCGGGAACGCCGTAATCCGGTTCGGTAAAGCAGTTGAGCTTCGGACCGTACATGTCGGCCTGCACACCCTCCCAAGTGGCATAGAAACCACCGAAATCAGCCTTGTTGCTGGACAGCGTTTGGAACGTGGACGTGCCGACGGTCACCTTGTCGAATTCGCCCTTACCTCCGTCCGACTGAATCATGCGACGGATCACCGCATCGGATTCGTTGGATCCGAACGTGGCGAAAGTCTTGCCGTCGAAATCCTTCGGGGATTTGATTTCAGTGTTGGAAGCGAGCGAACACCAGATGGCGCTTGGCTTCTGCTGTACCTGCAGCACCTGCTTGATGGTTGCGCCCTTAACAGCGTACGTGCTTACGTTGGTGAGATTCGACAATGCGAAGTCGGCCACGCCGTTGTTCACGGCCTGTTCGGCACCGGCCTGTGCCACGGCCACGATATCAACGTCAAGACCTGCCTCTTTGAAATAACCCTTGTTTTTCGCCACATATACGCCGATATGATTGGTGTCGGGCGCCCAGGACAGCATGAAGGTCACTTTGGTCAGATCGCTGCTGCCAGATGCTGTGCTTGTTACGGAATCGTTGCTTTGTCCGCATGCGGTAACGCTGAACAACATGGCGATTGCGCTGAAGAGTGCGATTATTGTGCTTGCGATGTGAGTACGTGCGGTGGCGTCATGCCTGCTGAAGATGCTCATAAAGCGATTTCCCTTGAATCTGTATTCTCTATCGTTTTCTAGGGATATGCTGCGAGCGGAGTTCGGGCAGAAAACGATACGAAGGGCCTCGGGCCCCCGCTCGTCCAATGCCCCCGACATTCCTTACGGTGCCTAGTGAAAGGCGTGGAATATTGCCGGTTTGCCACGCATTGGCTTAACAGCGGGTTTTATTATACGTAGGCAGCGTGACCGACATGCAATGCGGAGTGGCGAATGCTGCGAATGCTGCGTTTGCAGAAGGCCGATGATGTTTGGCGTGTTTGACTTACTGGTCTGCATCGGGATCGGCGTCGGCATCAGCTGGGCCGAGCAGGACGCGTTCGCTGAGGTTCACCAGGCACATCAGAACGCCGGTGATGGCGATGATGACCAGCGTCGCCGAGAAGATCAGCGGTGTGCGGAACGAGTTGTAGGCGGCCTGTAGCCAAATGCCAAGACCTTTGCGCGCGCCCAAATATTCTGCGGTGGCGGCGGTGGCGAAAATGTATGCGGCGGAAACGCGGATGCCGCCATAAATCTGACGAGCGGCCACACGCAGCTTCACATGCCACAGTGTCCACGCTTTCGTGGCGCCACAAGTCAGCGCAACATCCGAATAAAACTGGGGGACCGCTTCAAGCCCACGAATCGTCTGCACTGCAATCGGGAATAAGCCGAATACCGTTACGATCACGATTTTTCCGGAAATCTCAAAGCCAAACCAGATCAAAAATAGGGGAGCGATGGAAATCAACGGCATGGTCTGCGCAGCTGAAAGCAACGGGAACAATGCGGCGTTCGCAATGCATGAGCAGTACAGCAGTATGCCGATGAGAATGCCGAACAGTACGGCGAACAGGAATCCGACGGTACCTTCAAGCAAAGTGACTTGCGTGGCAGGCCATAACGTCGACCATGTTTCGACGGTGGCCTGTGCGATTTCGCTTGGCGCGGCGATCATGGTGCTGGGCACATTGCCGATGCGGACCCACGCCTCCCATACCGCCAGCAACAGCACTACTGCAATAACCGTGGGAATACGGCGTTTGCAAACGTGAGCAAAGGCGGACAAAGCTTCGAGAAGTTTTGCGACAATGCCGGCTTTTGAATTCGTGTTCGCAGCCATGCCCGAACCCATGTGCGAACTCGTGTTTGAGGGTATGGATCCTGTTGCCGAATCCCTGCGTTGAACGTGCGAAACCGCCATCGTCCACCTTGCTTTCTGCGCCATAGTGGGCGCGCACGTGACCGGTGGCGAGAAATCAGTAAGGTGAGGAGCCTGCCCGCGTTCCGGTCAGAAAAGTTCATTACCGGGGTGCCAGTATAAAGCACTCCCTAAACCACGTTCCAAACCAAAACGAAAGGCGGGTTTCGTATCTCATTCGACACGAAACCCGCCTTACTCTTTACCCCTTGCTACTGCCTTGGATTAGCCTCACTCCAGTCCGATGGACTTCATGGTGTGGAGCTTCAAGGACTTGACCTCAAGCGTGCCGGATTCGGCAACAAGTTTGATGGCTCGTGGGCCTTCGGAAGCGTAGCTGAAGGAGCTCATGGCCTGACGGCCGTCGTTTACGTACACTTCCACGCAGCCGCGATCCACAAACACGCGCAGCTTGAGCTCGCCGGAAGCCAGTTCTTCGGCGGAAAGCGGCGCGGTACGGTAGCCACGATCGCCCTGAGCTGCGGCCTGACGGTCGATCACCACGCGGCCGATCTGATCGTCGAACGCCACATACGTGTAAGAGCCATCCTCAGTCGCGTGAATCTTCAGACCGGCGCGTTCCGCGGTGGAGGCGTTGAGATCGATGGTCATTTCGATTTCAACGGCTTCGGCATCGTCGGCAATGGTCTGCTCGCCATTGACGTCCAGCGAGATCGCACCGAAATCGGTGGTGTTTTCGCGCAAGCCCTCCATTTCGGCAACCGGAGCGGTGTGCAGATCGCCGTCGGCGCCCAGGGTGATCTCACGCGGAAGGGTCAGGTTGCCGCACCAGCCGTCATCCTGCATCGGAATCGGCTCAACGAACGGGCTCATCCAGCCGTATACGATCTGGCGCTCGCCATCGTTGAAGGACTGCGGAGCGTAATAGTTGTGGCCGCAATCCCACAGGCGAAACTCGGTTTCCGGCTGGAACGCCTCGCCCGGGGTCCACGTGCCGATCATGTAGCCGGCGTTGGAAACGTTGCGGTTCATGAAACCGGAGGCCTTTGCGCCCATGGCGGAGAAGCCGATGACCCACTTCTCATTGCCCTCGGCGTCCTTGATCGGGAAGAAGTCCGGGCATTCAAGCATGAAGACGTTCGGATCCGGGTGTTCGAACAGCACACGCTCGTAGGTCCAACGAACCATGTCATCGGAGGAGAACAGCCACATCTGGCCGCGCTTTTCTACGGAGGAGACACCGAAGGTCATGTACCACTTGTCTCCGGTCTTCCATACCTTCGGGTCACGGTAGTGGTGGTCGACCTTATCGAGCGGGCAATCGATGATCATGCCGCGCTTGGTGGCGCTGGTCAGCTCGTCGTTGTCTGGTTCGGCGATCATCTGCACCTGCCAGTCGCCGCCGGTGTTGTCGATGCCGTTGGCCCAGCGGTGGCCGGTGTAGTAGAACTTGAGCTCGCCGTCATCGCCGATCACTGCGGAACCGGAGAACACGCCGTCCTTTTCCTCTTCGAGAGTCGGGGCGAACATGATCGGCTCACGCTTCCAGTTGAGCATGTCGTTGGAGGAGACGTGACCCCAGTGCATCGGGCCCCACTGGGTGCCGTACGGGTGCAGCTGGTAGAACACGTGCCAACGGCCCTTGTAGAAGCACAGGCCGTTCGGATCGTTGATCCAGCCGCCGTTGGAGGCGATGTGGAACTTCGGATACCAACGGTTGTTGCGCGCGGCGGCCATGGCTGCAACGCCCGCCTCCGCCTGTGCCAGAGCCTCGCTGTGGTTCTTGATTTCGTGAAGGACGGGTGCGTCCGGGGTGAAGCCAGTCATCGTTGAATAGCCTTTCTTGTGATTGTTGAATTGCTGCTTATTGAGTTTTGAGTAAAAGTTGTAAGAATGCTGCCCGAAGCGGAAAAAGGGGAAACGCTTCGAGCAGCACGATTCAGTTATGTTCTTGGCCGGACTTGCGATTGCGTTCAGGCGTTCGCTTCTGCAGCGGCCTGGGCCTTGAGCTGCTTGTCGGTGTAGAACGGATCACCGCCGACTTCCTGGTCGTCCTTCTTGATCACGAAGAAGCCGTAGATCAGGGCTGCCAGCACGATGCCGGAGATGGTGAAGAAGGTCGGGCGATCGCCCATGGCGTCATGCAGGGCGCCCATCGGGGTGGAGAAGATCACCTGGCCGATCTGGGAAGCGATCTGGAAGCCCACCATGTACAGGGTTGCCGACAGCTTGGTGTCGAAGTGCAGAGTGAAGTAGCGGAATGCCGGCAGGCAGAACAGCGGAACCTCGATGGAGTGGAACAGCTTGACGATGGAGACGCTGACCGGATCGTGGAACACGCCGCACAGGCCGATGCGCAGGAACATCACGGTTGCACCGAGCAGCAGGGAGTTGCGCACGCCGATCTTCTTCATGATGATCGGAACAACACCCATCATGGCGGACTCGAGGAACACCTGGAAGGAGTTCAGGGTGCCGTAGGTGGCGTTGCCGATTTCAGTGGTGGAGAAGAGGGAAGCGTAGTAGTTCGGGAACATCTGCTGATCGAACACGGTATAGAAGGTGTTGGTGAACAGCATGAAAACGATGAGCACCCACAGGGTCGGCATCTTCAGAACGGAAATCATTTCCTTGAAGGACGGGTTGGTCGGAGCCGCGTTCGGATCAGCTTCCTTCTTGAGCTCTTCCTTCTGCTCGGCCGGAACCCAGAAAGCGTAGATGCACAGCATGCCGAGGCCGCAGATGGAGCCGACCCAGAAGTTCAGCAGCGGGTTGATATTGAACAGGAAGCCCGCACACAGCGCCACGATGGCGTAGCCGAATGAGCCCCAAGCTCGGGACTGGCCGTATTCGAAGCCGAACTTGCGGGAGTAGCGTTCGGTGAGTGCCTCGAACAGGGAGCAGCCGGCCATGAAACCTGCGGACAGCACGATGGAGCCGATGAGCACGCCGATGAAACGGGTGGTGCCGCCGGCTGTCAGCATCGGGGCATACACGAACTGCACGAACGGGCCGACGAGCGCTGCGATGGCGGAGACGAAGATCACGAGCTTACGCTTGATGCCCAGTTGGTCCTGGATGGCGCCGTAGGCGAACATGATGACCAGGGTTGCCAGGGAGTTGATGGAGTAGATCTGGCCCTGCTCGGCGGAGGTCATGCCCAGACCGTGGGCCGGGTCGGTAAGCCAGCGGGAGAAGAAGGACCACCAGATGCCCCACGAGCAGAAGAACATGAAGATGCCGAAGGAGCTCTGCAGGTAGGAAGGATTCTTCCATGCAGATCGAGTTGTACTTGCCATGTTGTTGTTTCTCTGTTTCTCTTTGTTTGTGCCGCTGCCGCGCGGCACCTCGGTTGTGTGCCGATGTTGTGTTATGCCGTCATTCACCCAGCTGCCGTGCCAAGTGGATGAACATGGTTAAATAATAGCGCGTCAAATGATTGACGTCAATCGATTGACGTAAGTAATTCCAACGCTTTTCGGAAGTGTTGGAATTAAGCCGAAATGGGGGATAAAAAAGAAGGCCTCTCGGCGTGTCGTAGCGGACACGTCAACAGGCCTTTCATGTGGTCTTAGATCGCGAAACTTAGCTGCGAACCGATCCCTTTTCTATCAGCGCGCAATGGATCTTCGCAGGAATCGGCGAATCCAACGGCGGCATGGGAGCGGTGGTATTCGGCCAAGACGAACTGTCGACGGGCTTGCGTTCGATCATCGAAATAAGCTTGCATGCGGCCCAATAACCCATCTCATAGTGGGGCAGTTCCACCGTGGTCAGCTGCGGTTCCAGCGTTTCGGCGAGCACGCGGTGGTTGTCGACGCCGACGATGGAAACGTCCTTGCCGACGGTCAGTCCGCGGCGTGCCGCACATTCGTACACATACCATGCGCGCGCATCATTGAAACAAAAGAAACCGTCGGGATTGCGTTCGTCAAACAGTTTGTCGACGGCACGCAACGCAGGACCATTATTGAGCACATTGCATACCAGCGAAGGATCATAGGCGAAACCGGAATCCTGCAATGCCGCCTGATACCCGGAAAAACGGCCATCCTGCGCAATCATGTTTTCCGAGCATCCGATGTAGGCGATACGCTTGCAATCGGCCTGAATCAGCCGTTTCGTGGCATCATAGGCGATTTGGAATTCGTCCGGCTCGATGCTGGGAATCTGGTTGTCGGCATCGGTGGCATCCACCATCACCACCGGATAATCGCCGAGCGAGGCTGGCACGCTCGCAATGCGATTCGACATCTTCGAATAGAAGAAACCGTCCACGCCATACCGTTTCAGCGTGGCGATTTCGTTCTCTTCGCTCGCCCTGCCATCGGTGCTGACCGTGATGATCATGTACCCGTAGGTGCTTGCCGCGTCTTGCGCGCCCAGAATGATGCCGCCTGCGTACGGCGTGGTGGCAACTTCCTCGCTGATGAAGCCGAGAATTCGCGTGCGGCAAGTGCGTAGGCTGCGCGCCAGAGGATTGACCGTGTAGCCGAGTTCGTCTGCCTTCTCGCGTACGAGCGCGGCCAAAGGGGCTTTCACACGTCCTTCATCCCTGCCGTTAAGCACCAGGGAAACAGTGGAAATGGACACCCCTGCCGCTTCGGCAATTTCCTTCATCGTAGTCATATTCGCTACACTATACCCAAATCAATAAGAAAAGCGCGCCATTCCTTATAAATAGCGCGCTTTTCGATTTTTCTGACGATCTAACAGTTTATTGCCTGATTTATTCCGACAGGATTTCGTCCACAAGCGCCTGCTTGGCGTGGATCTGACCTTCGAAACCTGGGCGAATGTCGAGACGGATCACCACGTCGGTGCGATAGCCCTGGCCAGCCAGCTTCATGGTGGCGTCGCGAATCACCTTGAGCACGTCGTCGATGTCGCCTTCGATGTTGGTGAACATGGCGTTGGTTTCACTCGGCAATCCGGATTGACGGATCACGTCGACCGCCTGCGCCACGTACGTGGACTTTTCAGGGCTTGCGCCGGCGGGGGAGATGGCGACTGCGGCAAGCGTGTTGATATACGGTTTGCCGGTTTCCGGGTTGATCGGCACTTCCTGCTTTTCCGCATTGCGATCAAGGGTCATGTTCGTTCCTTTCGTTGCGTTCCTATCGGCCTGATACGACTTGGATTGGTTGGTGCGGATTTGGCTGTCAGCGCCATTTCCAAGCGTGATCCATCGGTCCGGATCCGTGACCGAGGTCAAGCTGCGCCTCCAAGGCGCCCGTCAGATACAGTTTTGCACTATCGACGGCTTCCGGCAATGTCTCGCCAAGCGCCAGATGCGATGCGATCGCCGAAGACAGCGTGCATCCGGTGCCATGCGTGTTCGGATTATTGATACGACGCGCGCGGAACCAAGTGACTTTGCCGCTCGGTTCAACGAGCACATCGCTGGCATCCTGCGTGCCATGACCACCTTTGACGAGCACCGCGCAGCCGAAATGGCCGGCGAGCATATGGCCTGCCGTCACCATGTCGTTCTCACTGGAGATGCTCTCGCCATTCTCGTAGTCGATCGCGTCGGCACCCTGCTCGACGGCCAACTCGCACAGCGCCTGGGTTTCCGGCATATTCGGCGTGATGACGGTGGCCAGCGGGAACAGCTTGGAAGTCAGTGCCGCAATCGCGTCATCTTCGATAAGCTTCGCGCCGGACGTTGCCACCATTACCGGATCAAGCACGATATTCGTGGCACCATGCGCAATCAGACGGTCGGCGATCACGTTGATGAGCTCCACGCTCGACACCATGCCGATCTTCACCGCGACCGGCGGAATATCTTCAAATACTGCGTCGATTTGCGCGGCGAGCATTTCCGGAGGAGTGTTCGTGACCATGGTCACGCCTGTGGTGTTCTGCGCGGTCAGCGCCGCGATGGCGGTCATACCGAACACGCCATTGGCAAGCATGGTTTTCAAATCCGCCTGAATGCCGGCACCGCCGGAGGAATCCGATCCCGCGATGCTCAATACCGGTGCCAAAGTGCTGGTCATGAATGACTCCTTACTTGCTTTTGCTTGCTTATGATGCGAAGTTCTGAAATATTCGTGATCCGTGATTGCTATTTGCGCAGTACGTGCCCATGCTTTGCATCACCGCGCACTGCCTTCCATCGCGAAACCATATTGCGGGTCGCCTCTTCCGGATCGCTTGCGCCGGCAATGGCCGACACCACAAACCAGCCGGCCGCCTTCGAATGTGCGAGCATCTCCATATCGTTGGCGGTCACTCCACCGCCGACCACAACCGGAAAATCACTCGCATCGCAGATCGCATTGATCTGCGCCTCGTCGAGCGTATGCCCGGAACCATCGTTGCCACCAACGGAAGCTTCCGGCTTGGTAGTGGACACGTGCAACGGGCCGGCCCCGATGTAGTCGATGCAGCCGGCAGGCAGCTCGTTGATCAGCTTCACCAGGCTTTCCGTTTCGGCAGACAAGCCCACAATGGCATCTTCCCCAAGCAACGCGCGGGCTTCCTGCGGTTCCAAGTCGGTTTGCCCAATATGCACGCCGTCAACTTTGATGCCCTTGTGACGTGCCTGCCAAACTACATCCACGCGATCGTCGATCACAAACGCCACGGAATCGGATTTGCCGTTGTTCTCGATAACCTGCGCGATATCGCGTGCCATGCTGGTGATGTCTTTCGCGTCGGTGTTCTTGGCTCGCAGCTGGATGAACGTTGCACCCCCGCGCAACGCATCCTCAATCACACCGGTAATAGTGCGGCTCTTGCAATCCTGCGGGCCGACCACAAAGTAGGCGCTCATATCGAATGTATCGCGCATCGATGCATATGAATAATTGTTCATATAATCAACCCTTCTCGGTAAGTGATTCAGAAAACCTACAATGTGAACCGGCAATCGTCCATATTTTCCACATACGCAATTGCCGAACCCTGCATGATATGCCGAATACCATGCAGGGTTCGGCAAAGCCTAGTCGATGATGATTTCGGAAGCGGCGACTTCCTCGGCGGTGACGTTCCAAAGCGCGTCAAGCAGCGCCACTTGGAAAGATCCGGGACCGGACGATTTCGCTTCGGCGATTTCGGACGCCCTGTTATACAGCAATGATGCCGAAATCGCGGCGACAAGCGGTTCGGCCACGGCCAGATACGTTGCGGTAACGCCGCCGAGCGAACAGCCGGCGCCGGTGATCTTCGTCATCATCGCGCTGCCGCCGGGCAAACGGAACACGCGCTCGCCGTCAGTCACCAGATCGACTGCTCCGGAAACGGCCACCGCGCCGGCTCCAACAGGGGAGTATTTCGCAAGATGACGAGCCACTCGTTTGGCCGCGTCAACGGCGGAATCGACTTCGTCGACGGCTTCCACGCCTGCCGGGCGAGTGCCGGGAACGGTGGAATCATGCTGTGCCAAACCCCACATCGCATCGAGCGCGATGATTTCGCTCGCATTGCCGCGCACAATGGTCGGCGGGTATGTGCGGAACGATTCGAGAATGGCGGTACGGGTTTTGCCGATGCCCGCGGCGACCGGATCAAGTACCCACGTCTTGCCGTTCTTGTGCAGTTTGTAGGCGATTTCCGGTAGCGCGTCCTTGAAGAACGGCAGGAGTGTGCCCACATTGATGTAGTTCGATCCGGCGATTTCCGCGGTGTCGATCACGTCGTCAGGCAGGAAGCTCATGGCTGCGGTGCCGCCGGCGGCCAGCTGCGCGTTGGCCACAAGATTCATCGTTACGAAATTGGTGAACGACTGTGCCAAAGGTGTGGTTTCGCGTACGTCGTTTACTGCCTGCGCAATCTGTTCACGCAATGCAGCTGCATATGAGTCATCGCCCATTGTCTGCTCCCTACGTTGGTCCTAACCAACAGGTTCAAAGGGTCAGGCATTTGCCTATCTCAGCTTCCGCTTTCGCCGGAAGCCCCCCTGCATGTACATAACATACCTAACCTATACAAAGGTGCTGACAGTGGCACGTTTTGCATAAACGAACAATCGACACGTTCCAGTTGGATGCCGGTCCACCTGTTATCTGCGCGTTGCGCCGTCGGGCCAGTCGATTCCAGGATCGGGCGAATGCAATACGTTCTCGTAAATGTCGTTGCGCACGTAAATTTCGCAGGCGCCTTCCGACCATGTGCTTTTCCAAGGTGTCTTGGTTTCGGCGATTTTGATTTTCGTGTAATGGTTTCTGTCGTAACCAAGGTCGGAGAAGAAAAATGGCTGATACAGAGTGTCGTAGAATTCGGGTTCGCCCCACGATTTCCATGTTTCGATGTCTTTCTTTCCCGCATAGGGGTCAACGCACCATTCCCACGACGAATAGCTTCGTCCCTTGTATGCATTGGCAAGAAGCGTATGGTCGAAGTAAGGGGCTGAATCGATAAGGGTGCTGCCGTACCAAGAAGTGTAGTCGATGCAGTCGGTGCCGCCGCAATATCCGCCTTTGTCGATGATTTTGTTGATTTCTGGATTGGAAGCGGTGTCGTTCTTGCTGACGCGTGTCCAGCCTGCCATCCAACGGTATTGCTCCAAATGGTTGGTTTTGATAAAAGACGCTACCGCCCGGGAAGACGAATAGTCGTACCGAATATCGCAAATACTGGCGCTTGCCGTCCAATACACGCTGACAAGCATGAAGATAAGACCGAGGATTTTGAAGAAACGGAGATACCGTTCCGTTTTCTTCGGTCCAAGAAGAGTCATAACACGGTTGTTGAGATTACGGATCCACTGAGGCCAATCGTTGGAATTGATTTTTTCGATATCGCAATCGATGGCGAGAATGGCGATGAAGAATCCCAAGATGATTCCCGCATGATGCATGGAAAGATGCGCGGTGAACGCAACGCTTATACCCAAGTATGTGGTGAGCAGCAATGATGCGGTTTTCCGGCGTAGGCAAATCTGAATAAGAAAACACCACATCAGGCATGACATTACGCACGGCATAAACAGCTCGCTTGGCGTGAGAGCGATGAACTGCATATTGCCATCCGACAGGGTTGAAGTGAACAACGTCTCGGAAGGCATTACCAGCCAGGTGTTGAATACGGAAACCCATGCGGGTGATGTTGTTGCAGTGCCATGTATGTCAAAGTCACCGTGGTATGTGCCGGGTGCGGGGAGTACGTTGAGGAGCAGTATAATGGCGAATACCAGTAGCAGAACAAGTCCTGCGAAACGCTGCTTGTTTTTTATAAGCGAGCGTTCGCCGCAGAGAAATTGAATCGTCCAATTCAAGGCAAGCATGCCGGCGATTGCCAATCCGTAAGAGCTCGTGGCGCATAGCAGCATCATGCTGAGTATGACTGGCCATGGCTTGGTGTTGCGGTTGTTCCAATTGATGGCTATGAGCAGCATTGCGGCGATCATAAGCGCATATGGTCTGGAAGTTACGCCATACTGGTAGCAAAGAAAATAGGAAAATGGCAGTATTACCTTTAGTAATTCGGGTAGTTTCGTTTTGAATTCCAAAAGCCAGATCATCAGCGCGGCGCACATAAGATTGAGGGATTTCAATCCTATTTCGTAAGGCATGCCAAGTTTGGCGGGAATGGCAAGCAGCATCCACCAAAGAGGTGGGTGTCCTTCGTAATGGGTGCGTACGGTAAGCAGTTCCTTCCATGAGCAATCACGTGCGATCAGCCAAGCTTGCGCCTCATCAAACCATGGTTCGTGAAAACACGACACGGTGACGGTCACTGTCACGTAGGCGATGAAGACAATGCAGTGCAGCCGTTGTTCGGCGAACCAGGTGAAGAGTCTTTTTCGAAGGTTCGTCGCGCGGTTCGCCGAAACGTCAGGCTGGATGATGGTTGGTGTTTCTGCTGTGTTGCTCATGATAGGTGTAAAGATGGTGTATGGGTACGGCGAGGTTAGAAGGAGGAGCGGGCGCCGCAGAGTTTTTCGAATTCCTCGAGGACCTGCACCTTGGCAAGAGCGTCTTCGAAGGTGATGACGCCCTTGTTGACGAGTCTCGCCAGATCTTGGTCAAGCGTATGCATGCCTTCCTTTTCGCCGGATTGCAGCACGGTACGAATCTGATGCGCCTTGCCTCCGCGAATCAACGCGGCCACGGCCGGAGTGTTGATCATCACTTCGGTGGCAGGAGCGCGGCCATGCCCGCTGGCACGTGGAATCAGGGTTTGCACGACCACCGCGCGCAGAGTGGAGGCCACCTGCACGCGAATCTGCTGCTGCTGATTTTCCGGGTACACGTCGATCAGACGGTCCACGGTCGAACCGGCGTCCTGCGTGTGCAGGGTGGCGAACACCAAGTGGCCGGTTTCCACGGCGGTCAACGCGGTGGAAATGGTTTCGAGGTCTCGAAGCTCGCCCACTTCGATAATGTCGGGATCTTCACGAAGCGCGCGTTTAAGCGCTTCCGCGAAACTTTTGGTGTCGGTGCCCACTTCACGCTGGCTCATCACGCAACGCTTGTGTTGATGCACGAATTCGATCGGGTCTTCAATGGTGATGATATGGTCGGCGCGTTCGGCATTCGCTCTGTCGACAATCGCGGCGAGCGTGGTGGATTTGCCGGAGCCGGTCGGACCGCATACGAGCACGAGTCCACGCGGCAGTAACGCCAGATCGGCGATATGCGGGTCGAGACCAAGCTCCTGCGCGGTTTTGATTTCCGTGGGAATGGTTCGTAATGCCGCGCACACGCCCAAACGGTCGCGGTATACGTTGACGCGGAATCGCAGCAGATCGCCGATGGAGAATGAAATATCAAGTTCCAAATCGTCTTTGAACCGTTCCATCTCCAGCTCGTTGGTCATCACTTTGATGGCTTCATACGTGCGGTCCTTGTTCCACACGCTCAGCCCTTTGGCGGGGCGCAGCTTGCCATCCACGCGCAGCATTGGCGGATCGTTGACCACCAGATGAAGATCGGACGCGTTCAATTCCACCAGCTGGCATATGGCAGCCACGAATTCCGGATCCGCATCGGGATGTTCGGCATGCAATGTTTCTTTGACCTGGTGCGCTTTGATTCTGCGTTGTCCGGGAACAGCGTCCTCGTCGGAATCATTGGTTTCGGGCACTATGAAATCCACGATTAGCCTGTTGCTCATATTGGGTTGCGGTCTGGCAGCGGGCGCAGGCTGCGCAATATGGTTGATGGCGGAAGGCTGCATGGTCTGCGTGTTCTCCTCGTACGCCGCATAGTCGTCCGGCTGTTGCGCGAACGGCGTGCCGCCTGGAATGAATGATGGCGGATCGCCGTCGATTTGCTGGATCGGTCCATGATACTCGAATGCAGGGGTGACTTCCGTCACGTCATCGTCGAATTGCAGATTCTGCTGATTCACGGCTTCGTTTTCCGGGGTTTCCGGAAAAGCGGTGTCGTAGGAGAGTTCCTGTTGTTCTGCAATGAGCGGTGTTTCCGCAGGCCGTGTCGGAGCGGGCTGCGGTTCCGCTACAGATTGTGATGCAACGGCTTGCGGGGCAGCTGACTGTTGCATAGGCTGCCGCTGTGCGCTCTGTTGAGGCTCGGCCGCCGGCTGTTGCTCGACCGCGGCCTTAGGCGTGGGGTCGGGAACGGTACCGGAACCATGCCGCAACGCGGGCATGGCGTCAAGCGACGCGAAAATATTGCGCAAACTGTCATCGTCAGCCTGAATCGCATTGTCGGGCGACCAATGGCGTCCCCTACGCGGATCCTCGTTGAATGAAGGAGCGGTACTGGGAATGGTCACACCTTTCAAACCAGACAAATCGGTGTTCGCATCCCAAGTCGGCTGCGCATCGGGATCCGTCGCGGTGTTCATTTCGGTTTTCAGCTCGGGTTGCTGTTCAATATCGGTCATCATTGTCCTTTACATATGTTGAAAACGCGGTCACACGATTACACAACTACACGGTCACGCGAAGCACTTCATCCACGGAAGTAATGCCTTGCAGAACCTTCTGCCAGCCATCCTCACGAAGCGACGTCATGCCTTTCGACTTGGCCGCCTGCTCGATTTTCAGCGACGTGGCGCCACGCGCGATCAAATCCTCCATCTGCGTGTCCACGCCCATTACCTGCTGAATGGCCACACGCCCGTGATATCCGGTGTTGGAACATTCACGGCAACCCATCGCACGGTACACGGTCGGCAACGGAGAGCCGGGCGTATATGGCACACCCATCATCTTCAACTCCACGGGAGTGGCCGTATCGGCTTTCCGGCATTTCTTGCACAGGCGCCTCGCCAGACGCTGCGCCATCACCGCAGCCAGCGACGAGCTCACCAAAAACGGTTCCACGCCCATTTCCGTCAAACGCGTCACCGCACTCGGAGCATCATTGGTGTGCAACGTGGACAGCACCAAATGGCCCGTCAGCGAAGCCTCGATCGCAATGGTCGCCGTCTCCTCGTCTCGAATCTCACCGATCAGCACCACATCAGGGTCGGCACGAAGAATCGAACGCAACGCGGCGGCAAAGGTCATACCCGCCTTATTGTTCACCTGCACCTGATTGATGCCCTCCATGCGGAATTCCACAGGGTCTTCAACCGTGATGATGTTGATTTCCGGGCGGGCCACATCGCCCAACGTCGCATACAACGTGGTCGACTTACCCGAACCGGTCGGACCAGTCACCAACACCATGCCGTACGGGCGGTTGTACGCTTTGGAAAACACATCGAAATTGCGTTCGCTGAAATTCAGATCCTCCACTTTGAGATTGCCCGAAGGCGTGCTCAAAATACGCATGACGATTTTCTCGCCCCACACCGTAGGCAATGCCGCCACGCGAAGATCAACCTTCTGACCGTTGTGACGTACGGTAATACGGCCATCCTGCGGCTTGCGGCGCTCGCCGATATCCATTTCGGCCATGACCTTAATGCGGCTGATCACACCTTGGGTCATGGCGCGTGGCGCTTTTTGGAAGATATGCAGCACGCCGTCGATGCGGTAGCGTACGAGCAGACCGTCTTCCTGCGGTTCGATATGGATATCGGAGCAGTGGTCGTCGATGGCCTGGTTGATGAGCAGACTTACGAAGCGTGCCACGGGGGAGGCGTCTTCGCTGTCGTCTTGTTCAAGGTCGACTTCTTTTTTCGCGGTCGCGGCGATCTCGTGCGATAGTTCGGTCAACTCCGCATTGGCGCGCAGGAACCGGTTGATGCAGTCGCGTACCTGCGATGGCATGGCGACCATGGCGATGACGGGCATGCCGGTTGTTGCGGAAACATCGTCTACCGCGGCGAAGTTTTTTGGATTCGCCATGGCTACGGCGATGCGCCCGTTGACGATGGAAAGCGGCAGAAGCTGGTTGCGTCGGCACAGATCGTCGGGAACCATGCTGATGACTTCTTTGTCGATCTGGTATTCGTTGAGGTCCACGAACGGCAGGCTCATGCCTTGCGCCAACGCCATGGCATATTGGCGTTCGGTCTGTTCGTCCATGCCTTCGGTGGACGTTGGCATGGCGGGAAAATCTCCGGTGACGTCGCTTGTCATTGCCGCATGGCGTGGTGTGCTCGGCGTGAACACCTGATGGATCTCGCCGGTTGTCGGCGCGATCGGATCCATACTTTGCGGGAAAGCGTTCGGCGTGTCGCTGTTTTTGTTTCGCCTGAGGAAGGGGAAACGGCCTCCCGAACCGGCGTCGCTCATAATGACCTCCTGCACCGCATGCGCGCTTATGCGCCTGTCATACGGCATAACATGAAACCCCAAGCAAACGGCAGCATTTGTGGGGTGGCTGATGTTCAGTTGTTCGAAGTCATGTGAGCTACAACGATTGCAGTATTGTGTACTGCTAAATCAGCATTGTAGCCGCAAAAACAGGTAAAAGCTAATCGGGGCAAAGTTTTTTGAGAAATATGTTGCTGTGAAAACGTTGGCAGAATATCGTGATACAGTAACTCATGTTTATGGCACCGCGTTTGGTTGCGTGCCGAATTCCTGCCGCTTCCAATGATGGGGTGGCATCTTGTGAAGGAGCTGCTCATGGAGTACAGCTTGCGCACAGCGGGAGACGCCCCCGATTCAGGGGTTGTGGCGAGTCGCGTCAATCGATTGCCAAAACGTGGCGAGTCCGGCTTCACGTTGGTGGAAGTGCTGGTGGCGATCGTGGTGTTGAGCATTACGGGACTTGCCGCCGCACAGTTCGCCATTACGGCCATTCGCACGTCATATGCGCAGCAGCAGCGGTCCACCGCCGTGTCGCTGGGCGACGACGGCATGGAAAGAATGCGTGCGCAGATCGCCAATGTAGACGCCAACCAATATCTCGATGAACTCATCAAAGGCATGGGGGAAACGTCCGTCACCGCCGCGCAGAAGAATCTTTCCGACGTTGGCGCCATCACGTCGCAATTGGCGGATCTGAGCTATACCAGTTCGCCTGATCCAGACAAGAGCAAGTATATTCAGCCGGTTCGTGCCACTGCGGGCAAGGACGCCAAGCATACCGAATATACGGTGAACACGGTGGTGGAGCGCTGTTTCCGTGCCAGCGGCGAGATCTCGTGCAAGACCGCATCTCAGCTGGGCATTTCCCGTAGTTCCGCAACAAGCTATACGGCCAATACCTCAACAAGCGCCACGGCCGACATTCTGGATCCGGGCAAAACGGTATCGGGCGCGTTCACGTTCGGTGCGCACACGTATATGCCCATGATCCGCGTGGTGGTGGGCGTCACCTGGGACGACAACATGCATCAGGGCAAAACCTGCCTGTACACCACGTCGGAACTGCTGGATATTGGTGTCGACAACAAGCTCATCATCTAGTGAGGGGTTGCAATGAGCGGAACAACAAGCGGAAAACTGCGTATTCGCGCCGTCGCGCAACGTATGGCGCGCGGTGAAAGCGGCGTCACCTTGGTGGAGATGATGGTGTCGCTGTTCATCTTCGCCATCGTCTCCACCATGTTCACCACGGCGATCGTGCAATACCTGCATTCCACCAGTGCGGATGCGATACGAAGCAGGTCTTCCACGGAAATAGCCACGTCGGTGCAAAGCCTCGACCGGTATGTGCGCTACGCGGAGGGTGTTGAGTATGACGCCACGAACCATACGCTCACCATGGTCACTCCGGGGGATTCTGGTGCGAAGCAGTGCGTGGTGATCACGTACCAGGACGCCACGTGGAAGAACGGTACGGTAAGCGATTACGGCAGCGTGAAGGTAAAAACGAAGCCGTATGATGCGTCCGTCACGTCATGGAGCACGCGCGCGGTGTTGGGGTCGGTAATGAACAACGAGTCGGGAGGCACGTCTGATGATTCGCTGTTCGCCTCGCGATTATTCACGGTGGATGGCACCAATCGGGTGGTGCGTTATTCGCCGGTGACGGGGTCGTATGTGAGCGGCAAGCCGGTCACGTCGAATACGTCCACGTCGTTCACCGCACGCAATGTGAAATCGGGTGGAACTGCAATCGATTTCACTCCGTGTGGCTGAGTGTTCCGCTAGGTCTTGCGGCAGACGGCTGGTTCCTTATGGAGCCAGCCGTTTTTTGTCGCCCCGTCAGCACCCTGCGACACGCCCGAAAAGGGTGGTTATTCCAGTTTTTTCAAAAAAACGTGACTGCAAAGATTTGCTGAGCGATTGTACTGAAAAACAAGCTATTTGTGGTGTTGTATTTTTTGTTGCACGATTTTGGTTTTGTGTTGTACCTTTTGTGTCCGCTTGAAAAAGTGTGATTTGCTTGATGGTTGTGAAGGGGGTTGTGGGGTAAACTAAAGCGCTTTTGTGCGGATGAAGGATGAGGGGAAAATGAATCGAAAATGAAACGCTCGTAAAACGATTGACGCCGGAATAATGGTTCTGCAAACGATGTCAATGCGGATAAAGTTAGGACTGTTGGTTATGTGAGCCAGCAGCCCCCACAAGGGGACGATCGATAGAAGAACGCCGCGAAGCTCCATCGTGGGATGCGAGCGGCGACCTTTCCCGAAGGAAAGAAGGATTCAATTATGAAGAGCGTGCGCAACGCACTCAACCGCCGCGCCAAGGGCGAAAAGGGCTTCACCCTCGTCGAGCTGCTCGTGGTGGTCATCATCATCGGCATCCTCGCCGCCATCTCCGTGCCGATCTACCTGAACCAGCGCAAGTCGGCCTGGAACTCCCAGACCGAGTCCGACGTCAAGAACGCCAGCCTTGTGATGGAAACCATCATGACTAACAATAATGGGAAAGTTCCGACTCTGAAGGCTTCTTCTTGCACCGGTTCGTCAACTAACAGCAAGTGCGACATCTATGATGGCAATGAAGTTACGGTGAGCGATGGCGTCACTATCGTGATTACTGCGACGGCGGGTGCCGGAACTTATACGGTCGAGGGCACCAACTCGAACAACACGGGCTGCAAGAACTATGTCTATAATTCGGCAAATGGTTCCGTCAGCAGTACAGATCATAAGGATTTGGTTGCGAAGCAAGACTGATTGCCCCGCTGACTATGGGATCTAAAGGTATCGGAGCGTATGAGGTATCGCTCCGATACCTTGTTCCATATCCATATTCGTTCTATTGTTCGTCAATCATTCCATGGGGGAGTAATGGCCAGGGAACAGGCGCAAGTGGCATTTCAAAACGGCACCAAGAAGTGGCGTTACAAGGGTGTTTCCGCTGACGGCCGCACCAAGCAGAAGGGCGTTATCGAAGCGCAGACGCGAGATCAGGCTATCGATCGCGTGAATAAGCTCGGTCTGATTCCAACGGAACTTGTTGACGTGAACGCAGGCACCGGTCTCAATACCAATATTGAAATCAAAGCGTTCGAAAAATATCCAAGCAAAAAAGACTTCGCGGTTATGTCACGTCAGCTTGCCACCATGGTGGCGGCAGGCGTCTCCCTGATTCGCGCACTGAATATCGTTACTGAACAAATCGGAAATGTGAAACTGCGCAATGCGGTACGTGACTGCATGCAGCAGGTTGAGGCGGGATCATCGTTTTCCGAAGCAATGGACAATAATCCCGACCATCTGTTCCCGCCCATTATGACCAACATGGTGCGGGCCGGCGAAACCGGCGGCTTCCTTGACAAATCCCTGATTACCGTGGCCGACAGCTTTGAAGCGGACGTGCGTTTGCAAGGTCAGATCAAAGGCGCACTGGCTTACCCGGTGGTGGTGCTCGGCATTGCTGTGCTGCTGGTGGGCGTGATGCTGCTGACCATCGTGCCCATGTTCGACAGCATGTATGCGTCGATGGGCGCGGAACTGCCATGGGTCACGCAGATCATGGTTGATATGGGCAAGACCGCACCGGTTGGCATTCCCGTGATCATTGTGTGCGCGGTGGCGTTCGTCATGTTTTGGAAGCGCAATCGCAACAAAGACATCATTCGTACCTGGTGGGATCCGTTCACGTTGAAGGCGCCCGTGTTCGGCAAACTGACCACCAATGTGGCATTGGCGCGATTCTGCAACAATTTCACATCCATGCTCGCTTCGGGCGTGCCCATTCTGCAGGCGCTTGACATTGTCGGATCCACATCCGGCAATTATGTAATCGACGAAGCGTCCAAACGAGTGTCTCGACTCGTGGAACGCGGCTATAGGCTGGCGGACAGTATGGGTACCGAAAAAGTGTTCCCGAACATGATGGTGCAGATGGTGGCGATCGGTGAGGATTCCGGCGCCATCGACCAGATGCTCGCCAGCGCGGGCAAGGCGTATGACGAAGAAGCGCAATCCATCGCCAAACAGCTCACTTCGCTGCTGGAACCGTTGATGATTCTGGTGCTCGGTAGCGTGGTCGGCTTCATGGTGGTGGCATTGTACATGCCGATGTTCTCCATGTTCGACGCCATCAACGGGCAAGCGTAAGCGAAAGCGGGAAGGTTGAACATGAAGAACGGATTGTGGGCCGGACTCAACCGCAGGTATCGTGCCAGATTATGCCAACGCATGGGGGAGCGGGGCGCGGCCATGATGCTCGCGGTACTGTTCGTAATGGTGGTGCTCACCACGTCGGCACTGGTAATGACCATACTGCTTTCGCAAGCATTGCCGTACAGGAATAGTAAGGAGAACGCGCAAGTCGGGTATGCCGCCGAATCTGGACTCGAAGTGGCATTGAGTTTCCTGCGCGAAGCGGAAGCAAGCAAGGACTATAAGAAACTGCTACCGTCGACCGCATCAAACACTGGCAATGCCAGCTTGGATGAGACCTTCACTACAGCATCGGACGGGTCGGTGCTGCTCAACAATGCGGAAGTCAGCAACGACGTGTCGGCAACGGGCGTGAGCTCGTTCACTCCAGACGATATCTCGTACCGAGTGCAAATCGGATATTATGACGACGATCCAAGCTCATCGCCGGCCAAACGACTCACATCCGAAAGCGAGCTGAAGAACGCGAAATATGCGTGGGTGCGTTCCTACGGGTATATCAACAGGTATCCGAATGGGCGAAGCGCGGGTACGGAAACCAGCGCGCGCCGAGCCATGAGCGCCATCTACCAATTCGAGACAACGAGCGGTGATGACAGCTACGTGATTTCCACCAAGGGTGGACGTCTCGGTATGGGCTTCTACGCGGCAGCGCCAAACAACGAGCGCCGTACCAACCAGCCGACCTGGAAGGAAATCGCCTCATATGATGTCGATGAGAACGGTGATCCGACCGGCATGGTGAACTATGTCAACAAGCCTGGCTCCAAGAATGCGGCCGACGCTATGAGCAATACCATCACTATGAATCCGGCAAACCAAACTTGCATGCTTGCCACCACCAAGCCTGTAGACAAGGTCGAAACGCTTGACGCCATGCTTGACCCGAACGGCAAGCCGGTGGAAGGATCGGCGTTGGTGATTCTTATGCAAGCGCATAAGAAAGACTCCAGCAGCGACGACCTGTATTACACGGAACAGTGTAAAGCCAACGGCGCCTACAAAGACCTGAACACATGGGTGTATTGGAAGGATGATTCCATTCGCCCTGCATCCAATCTGACATTGTGCGTTACCGGAGCTGACATTACGCATGTTGGCGGAGGCACTGCAGGAGCCGCCACATTGCAGAAATGCGGCGAGTCGTACGGCCCCAACTACCAAAGCGACTATTACACCGATCCTGACAAGAAAGCGCAGCAAGACGAAAAGAACGATCCGTCAAGCCTGCTCAACAAATACCAGAAGTGGGCGTTCTATAACGGTTTCATCAATGCGGGCTACTACAACGAGCTAGATAGCGTGCGCGATGAGGCGAACAAGTATGATGCGTCTCTACCGGAATCGCAAGGCTATGCCGTCGGCGGTGTGCAAATGCAGAAGAAGACCCGCTTCCAAGTGCTGGAAGTTTCCAACAAGGCGAATGTGGGCGCCACTATTCAATATCTGAGCGGCGGTCACTGGGCGTCCAACGTCGATGATGCTGCCGATTTGACTCCGCATTTCCTGATGGTGTCGAAGTGGGATTATTCGCTCACCGACGTGAAATCCTGGTTCGACGTGAACGGTGATTTCGAAGACGCCACCGCATCGTTCGGACAGGCGGGAGAAGCCGGCTATGCCACGAAGCAGATCGTCAATGAAACGTCCGGATTCTGCATTTCGTCATCGCAAGACGGATTCGACGCATACACGTCAACCTGCCGAGTGGGTGGCGGTGATTTCAACCCATACTGCTACCACAACACCATCAATGGCAATCCGGCGCAATCATCTTCCGATCTGCATCAGATCGACTACTGCGGGGTGTCCGATTCCACCAAGCGTAAAACCGATCAGGCCGAATATGTTGAAGACACGTCGAGTGACGGCAGTGGCGTGAACACGCAGATTTGGACGATGGTGAACGGGTCGAAGCGTTGCTATGGGTTCGGCGGTTCGGGCAAATTCCAACTTATGGAATGCTCGGCTGCGCCAACATTCACCCGATACAACGAAAAAGCGTCTGACGAGCACAGTAAAGGTACGTTCCAACTCAACGGTCAATGCCTGACGGAAGTGTATCCGGGAGACAAAATCGACGGCAATCCCTCATACTCCGGACGTATCGACGGGCATGCCGACGTGATTATGGCCAAATGCGGATCGTCACGAGACTTTTTGAACCGAGAAATCAAATCGCAGGTGTGGAATGCCTCGGTTAACCTCGGAACAGGCGGCTCAGGCGGCGGCGTGATTTATGGCGGTGGTAGTTCTACCACATTGGAGCCATCCTCCACCAAAGGCTACGTGACATCCAAAGAACTGAACCCGTCCACTATCGCATGGTGAGCGCTGCGCGAGATGGATGTGAACATGAGCATTGTGAACGATACGCCAACTGTGGTGCTGCTACTCGTGGCATCGCTGGTAATCGGCTGCATTTTCGGATCGTTTCTGAACGTGGTGATTTGGCGCGTGCCCAACCGCATCAGCTTGGTAAATCCGAAACGCAGTTTCTGCCCGAACTGCGAAGCCCCGATCGCATGGTATGACAATATTCCCATCATTTCTTGGCTGGTGCTCGGCGCGAAATGCCGGCATTGCAAAGAGCCGATCGCCGTACGCTACCCGATTGTGGAAGCGTTGGGCGGACTGTCGTTCCTCGCCGTCACCTTGGGGGCGCTATTCGGCGCGTATTCGCCATGGATATTGCCGGAACTCTACGTATTCGCAGCGGTTTCGATCGTGATCGCATACATTGATCTCGACCATCATCTGATCCTCAATGTTGTGCTATTGCCAACGCTGATTGCAACACTGGCACTGCTGGCTTTGGCATCACTCGGTACGAATGAGTGGAACAGGCTCGGTCGCGCTGTGATATGTGCGATAGTGCTCGGCGCGTTCTACCTATTGCTTTCCATCATATGGAAAGGTGGCATGGGCGATGGCGATATCAAACTTGCGTTCATACTTGGCTTGATTACGGGCTGGCTCGGATGGTCGCAATTCATCATCGGGGCGTTCGCAGCCTTCTTTATTGGAGGATTCTTAAGTCTTGTGCTGATTATCGGCAAAAAAGTCGATATGCATGGAGGCATACCGTTCGGACCGTCCATGCTGCTCGGCATATGGCTTGGCATATTCGTCGGGGCTCCGATCGCCACACTGTACTTGCAAGTGACGGGACTCGCCTGAACCAATCCCCAGCCAACCTGCAACACGTTATATATAAGGAGAGAGCATGAGATCAATAACGGCGCTGTCGATCGCGAACGACGCCATCCGTGCGGCGGTCATAGCAGACCCGTATTCGGATCTGCCCACCATCAAGCATTTCCAGGCGATCCCGTTGCCGAACGGAGCCGTAGTGGATGGCGAAGTGGTCGACCATGATGTGGTGGCCGGACTGCTGAACACACTGGTGAAGCGATTCAAATTCCCCCGCGAGGACACGGCTCTCGTCTACTCCAGCCGACGCATGGTGTTTCGCGAGGCGGACTTTCCCTACATGTCGCTGAACGATCTGAAATCCACCTTGCCTTTCCAAGCCAAAGGCATGATTCCGCTGCCTACTGAGGAATCCGAGCTCGACTTCGTGCCATTGAACGTCATCGACAGCGAACAAGGCAAACAGTTGCACGGCATACTCGTGGCGACATTGCGTAACGGATTGGAAAAAACCGCGCGCACAGCCGAAGACGCGGGATTTGTGATCACATCGATCGATGCGGGCCCGTTCGCGCTTGCCAGACTGTTCGCCGACACTAACCAGCAGCAGACCGAAGCGGTGGTCAACATCAGCGGCAACGGCACCGACGTGATCGTGCTCGAAAACGGGCAGCCCGCCTACATGCGCGTCGTGCCATCCGGCGCGGATGACGTGACTGACGCCATCGCCAACGCGCTCAGTATCTCATTCGAAGACGCCGAACGCATCAAAAACCAGATCGGCCTGCAAAACGTGACCGGCGACGAACGACTCGAAAAAGCCGAGGAAGTCATCCGCGAAACCACGGCGCAGCTGATCGTCGGCATCCGCAATACGCTCAACCTGTACGACGTGGACCATGCGGGCGGCACCATCAGCGGCGTGGTGCTTACCGGAACCGGCGCACGGCTGATCGGACTGCCGCCGGTATTGGCCAGTTCCATCAACAAAGTGGTGCGGATCGGCGACCCCTTCATCCGTTTCCGGCTTTCCAAAGAAGTGGAACGGCAGAACATCATGGCGCACGCGATCGATTTGGGCGCAGTGCTTGGACTGGTAATCGGAAAGAAGCCGAGGTGAACGGACGATGAGCAGAAAAAACAACGGAAGCATGAAGCAGATCGGCAGCTCCCACCGCGGTCGACGCGGCAAAATCAAGGATAATCCGAATCCTGAAACCAGTGATGGCGAGAAAACCTCGATTCTGTCGATGAATATTTCCGACATCGGCAAAGCGCTGCGTGCGAGCAGTTCGAAAACCTCCAAAAAGGCTGATCTGCCCGCCGAATGGAATGTGCGCGCCAACCTGCTGCCACGTTCCATCGTGACGCTCAACCGTGATCGTGCCATCAAATACTTGCTGTCATACGTGCTTATCGTGGTGGTGGTTGCGGCCATTGCCATCAGCGCGGGCATGGCGGTGCGCGTGAGCTGGGCCGACCATCGCGTGGAGGAGGCACAGGCGAAAACCCTGTCGTTGCAGAAGGAAAAGGCGGAATTCAAAGACGTGGAAGACACGTTGAACTCGCTGTCCGATTCGCAAAGGTCACGTATCGCCGCGCTCTACGACGAAATGGATTGGATGAAGGTGGTGGATTCGCTCAATGGCGCGCTGCCAGCCGGAGGCCAGTACACGAACCTGTCGTTGAGCAGCTTCCAGATTGGCGGGTCTGACGCTTCTTCGCATAGCGCTACATCTTCAGTATGGTCTGGGAATGGTGTGATTTCCGTTGATTTTACCGTTCTTTCTCCAGATTTCATATCTGCAAAAGATTTTATCGGTAATTTTGCTGCAATTCCTACCTATAAAACAGGCTATGTGAGTTCCATTACCGAAAACAGCGATGAAAACGGCACCACCTATACATACACGGGAACGGTGTCGTTGAAGATGGATACCAATACCACGTCACGAAGCGACAACGCGGCCGGTGCTGACGAAGCCAACCGAGCATTGCAGCAGCAGCTACGCGACAGCCTGAACAAAGCCGCGGCAGGGGAGTCGACTGATACTACCGACAGCGCGACCGCAACTGACGAAACATCCAATGAATGATCGGGAGCAATCATGAACAAGCATAAAATCGCATGGATCGCATTGGCCGCAGGTATTGTCTTCGTCATCATGCTGACATGGCTGGTCGGCGTTTCCCCGCAAATCAGCCATATCAAATCATCCGACGCGCAAACTGCGCAAATCGATGAGAACAATAAGGAAACACGCGACGAAATCGAAACATTACGCATCGCCAGCGAAACGATCGGCCTGCAGAAAGACCGTTTGCGCCAGTTGCAGCGGCAGATTCCAGACGGCTATAACCAGCAGGAATTCATCAATTCGTTGGATGCGTCCGCTGCGGGAACCGGCGTCGCCATCAAATCGGTGAATTTCGATGATGCGGTCGACGCCGACATTCCAGCTGAAATGCAAGGTACCATTCAAGCCGGTCAGCTGGTGCAGGTGTCGGTAAGTATCACCGCCACGGGAAGCTATGATGCCATGCGTAATTTCGTGGCATCCGTGCAGAACATCAACCGTATCGCCGTGCCGGAAAATGTGACCTACACACTTGACAGAAACGGTGACGAAACGAAAAATGCCGTGGTGATCGATTGCAAGATCTGGTCGCTATTGCTCGACAACGACACGGTTGAAGACGAGAACGCCACGAAACAGTAACGCGGGTGGTGTTCTGTCACCGCGTAAAGGTAGGCTTTGCGCTTGTAAAGACCCCAAACCGTTCAAACCAGAAGGTGCATTGTGGCTGTATCCAAACTCGATGAAGTCGTATCCCTCGCCAAGCGTCGTGGCTTTGTTTTTCCCGCCGGTGAAATCTATGGTGGAACCCGTTCCGCGTGGGATTACGGTCCGCTCGGCGTTGCGCTGAAAGACAATATCAAGCGCGAATGGTGGCGTTCCATGGTCGTCACCCGTGGCG
>ONZX01000016.1_pt1 | contig 145351 bp, 110 predicted proteins | sample 1671831 | NCBI WGS metagenome assembly ONZX01 (sample SAMN06348197, study PRJEB24527) | human gut metagenome | reverse complement strand
AAAGAAGTTTACAACCCATAGGGCAGTCATCCTTCACGCTACTTGGCTGGTTCAGACTCTCGTCCATTGACCAATATTCCTCACTGCTGCCTCCCGTAGGAGTTTGGTCCGTGTCTCAGTACCAATGTGGGGGACCTTCCTCTCAGAACCCCTAGATATCGTGGGCTTGGTGGGCCGTTGCCCCGCCAACTACCTAATATCACGCATGCCCATCCTTCACCGATAATTCTTTCATCCCCCGGGGATGCCCCCGGAGGACGTATGCGGTATTAGTCGGAATTTCTCCCGGTTATCCCCCTGTGAAGGGCAGGTTGCATACGCGTTACTCACCCGTGCGCCGGTCGCCGACAGAAGTGTTGCCACTCCCTCGCTGCCCCTCGACTTGCATGTGTTAAGCCTGTCGCTAGCGTTCATCCTGAGCCAGGATCAAACTCTCCGTTGTTTATCTTGTTCTTTTGTTTTTCTCTGTCATTCCGACAGCCAGACCAACAACCTCGGATCGTCCCGGCATCTGCGCTCTTTTTTTCTCTTGACGGAGGGCTTCCGCCCTCTTCCTTCGTCTTGCCTCTTTATCGCATCATTTCAATGTTCTCTTTCGTTTTGCAGTCGGTTTGTTTCCCGATTGCGAGTGCAAAGGTAGAGCAAATTTTATTACCCACCAAATTTTTCGGACAAAAAATTATGTTATAAAACATCTTTTTTCGACACATTTTCACATATCACACTATAATACAATCAATTATGCCCTCAAAAAAATTTCACAAAAATGTGATTATTTTTTCTCTTTTTTCGGAGCAGCGTTTTCAAATCACTCATCGAGGCGGAAAACGATGCGCTGCACCCCGCCGGAAAAACGCGCCGAAGATATGCGAAAATGCCCAATCTGCGATGTGTTTTCCACGTGTGCTCCCACACACAGGCATTCATCGTAGTCGCCCACATGCACAATGCGCACCATAGCCGAGGCATCGTCGGGCAGTCTCGACAGGTCGAAACGGTCAGCCACATCCTCCTGACGCACCACTTCGGTTGTCACAGGAAGCCCCCGGCCTATGACGGCATTCACCGCATCCTCCACCCCGCGAAGCTGACTTTCGGATAGCGGCGTCGCCAGGCGGTAGTCGCATTTCGACTTCTTTCTCTCTATATGCGCACTGAACGAACGGCCACAGCCGAACATCCTCACCATTGTCCCGTTCAATATATGTTCCGCCGTGTGCATCGGCGGATATTCCTGTTTGTTATGCTGATTGAATTCCATCTTTTATATATAATGTGGCAAAGATAGCATAAGATGAGCGCAAAAACAAATACCACAAAAATACGAGTGACGTTTTGGTGTCCTATAATTCAGACAAAACAATCCCGAATTTTTCAAAACAGAAATCGCAACATCAATTCGTTCTGTCACCTAAATTTATATTATCTTTGCAGAAGATAAGCAACATTCTGATGAACAAGACGTACAGACACGAAGACAAGCTGAAGGCTGTAACCTCTGTCCTTGCCAGCAAAACGTCGTTAGGCACGATGTGCCATCTCTGCCGGGGCGGCGAGTCCCTTCCGGCTCAATCCTCTATTCAAGAAATCATCGACCTCTGCCGCGCAGTCCTGTTTCCGGGGTTCTACGGCAACGACGATGTGAACATCTACAACCTTGAATACTTCATCGGAATCAACTGCGGACGCCTGCACAAAGTGCTGTCGGAACAGATTGCCGCCGGCATGGTTCTCGACAACGACTGCGACACGACCGACTATGCCGCACTTGAGCGCGACGCCGCCACGACGGCAGCACAGTTTATCGAGATGCTCCCGGAGATGCGCCGCGTGCTCCACACCGACGTCCACGCCACATATTGCGGCGACCCTGCCGCCGTCAGCACCGAGGAGGTGATATTCTGCTATCCCGGCCTGAAGGCCATCATCAACTACCGCATAGCCCACGCCCTGCTCACGCTCGGAGTGCCCATCATCCCGCGGATGATAAGTGAGATTGCGCACTCAGAAACGGGCATCGACATTCACCCCGGGGCAACCATCGGCGAGCATTTCTCGATTGACCACGGCACAGGAGTGGTGATTGGAGCCACCGCCATCATCGGCAACAACGTGAAACTCTACCAGGGAGTGACCCTCGGCGCCAAGAGTTTCGACTACGATGACAACAACAACCCCATCAAGGGCATACCACGCCACCCCATCATCGGAGACAATGTGGTCATCTACTCCAACACTTCTGTGCTGGGGCGCATACACATTGGCAACAATGCCATAATCGGCGGCAACATCTGGGTGACCGACGATGTCGCCGACAACGAGAAACTCACACAGGCGAAAGCCGACAACATTCTTAGATTAAAGCAAGACTAAACTATAATGAAAGAGCAAATGGAACTCGTAGCCAAGACTTTTCAGGGACTTGAGGATGTCCTGGCGGAAGAATTGCGCCAATTGGGCGCAGAAGACGTTACAACAGGCACACGCATGGTATCGTTTAAAGGCGACAAAGCCTTAATGTATCGTGCCAATTTCTGCTGCCGCACGGCATTGCGCATTCTTAAACCAATCCACACGTTCACCGCGTCAGACGCCGATGAGCTTTACCATCAGGCAAAACTTTTCGACTGGGAACAGCTGTTGTCGCCCGAAAAGACTTTCGCCATCGACTCCACCGTCTACAGCGATGACTTCCGCCACTCGAAGTTTGTCACATACCGCGTGAAAGACGCCATCGCCGATTTCTTCACTGAGAAATACGGCAAGCGCCCGTCAATCCGCCTGACAAACGCCGACATTCTGCTGAACGTGCATATCTACCAAGACAAGGTGACCCTGTCGCTCGACTCATCAGGAGAGTCGCTCCACAAACGCGGATACCGCGTGATGCAGACCGACGCGCCTATCAACGAGGTGCTCGCCGCCGGACTGATTCTGAAAACCGGCTGGCACGGACAGAGCAACTTCATCGACCCGATGTGCGGATCGGGCACATTCCTCATCGAGGCAGCCCTGATTGCCCGCAACATCAATCCAGGCGTGTTCCGCAGCGACTTCGCTTTCGAGCACTGGCCCGACTTCGACCAGGAGCTTTTCGACTCTATCTACAACGACGACTCCGCCGAGCGCGAGTTTGAATATAAAATCTACGGTTCCGACAATTCGCCGAAAGCCATCGCCATCGCCGAGCGCAACATCAAGAGCGCAAGCGTGGGCAAGGACATCGAGCTGAAGACAATGCCTATACAGGAATACACCGAGGCTCCCGAAAACGGCATCCTCATCACCAACCCGCCATACGGCGAACGCATCTCGGCCGACGACATGGACGCCCTCTACGCATCCATCGGCGAACGCCTGAAAAACGTGTTCCGTGGCTACCACGCATGGATTATCGGATACAAACCCGAATATTTCGACAAAATCGGCTTGAAGCCTTCTGTGAAATTCCCCGTGCTCAACGGCGCTCTGGAATGCGAGTTCCGCGAATACGTGATTTTCGACGGCACGTATGCCGAGTTCCGCAAGCAGGGTCGCTCCATCCGCAACGAGGAATTCAAACGCCCGGAACGCCCCGTACGCCGCCGTCGCGACAACGACGAGCGTGACGAGCGTCAGGCACGCCGATGGAAAAGCCAAGGCGGAAAATTCCGCGGAGACCGCGACTTCAAACGCGACGACGACCAGTGGGAACGCGACCGCCGCGGTGTGCGCCGCCGCCGTGCGCAGAACGCCCTCGAGGAGCACTACCACAAACCCTACAACGAGCGTTTCCGCGACAGCAAACGCAGCAAAGACTCCGCTCGCTTTGAAGACGACAAGGTGCGCCGCGCTGTCAAATTCAAAAAACCACGTCTGTTTGACGATTCCGACTTCGAATCGGGCGATGTCGTGATGCGCCACCGCAACCGCAAGGACAATCAAGATTAACAACCAATCATAAAACATATACTGAATCATGGCTGAAAACAAAAAAGAAACCGTTCTGCTGCTTGGCTCAGGAGGCCGCGAGTCGGCTTTGGCATGGAAACTCAACCAAAGCCCACGCCTTGCGAAACTCTTCATCGCCCCCGGCAACGGCGGAACCGAACAATATGGTGAAAATGTGGCACTGTCGCCGCTCGACTTCGAAGCCGTAGGCAAATTTGCCATCGACAACGGTGTGACAATGGTTGTCGTGGGCAACGAAGACCCTTTGGTTGAAGGCATCTACGACTATTTCACTGACAACGAGACGCTGAAAGCGGTGCCGGTCATCGGCCCGTCGAAAGGCGGCGCGCAGCTCGAAGGCAGCAAGGACTTTGCCAAAGGCTTCATGATGCGCCACGACATCCCGACGGCACGCTATCTCAGTGTCAGCGCCGGCAACATCGAGGAGGGCATCCAGTTTCTGCACTCGCTCGAGGCTCCTTACGTGCTTAAAGCCGACGGACTGGCTGCCGGCAAAGGTGTGCTGATTCTGCCGACTGTCGAAGAGGCGGAGGCATCGCTCCGCGAGATGCTCGGCGGTATGTTTGGCAAATCGTCGGCAACAGTGGTGATCGAGGAGTTTCTTTCAGGCATCGAATGCTCCGTGTTTGTGCTTACCGATGGCAATTCTTATAAGGTGTTGCCTGTAGCCAAGGACTACAAGCGCATCGGAGAGGGCGACACCGGCCTCAACACAGGAGGCATGGGCGCAGTGTCGCCTGTCAGCTTCGCCGACGACGCATTTATGCAGAAAGTGACCGACCGCATCATCCTACCCACCCTGAAAGGACTTAAAGAGGAAAAACTCACATATAAAGGATTCATCTTCCTCGGGCTCATCAACGTGAAGGGCGAGCCGATGGTGATTGAATACAACGTGCGCATGGGCGACCCGGAGACCGAAGCCGTGATGCTCCGCACCGACGGCAACCTGCTCGACCTGTTTGAAGGCGTAGCCACAGGCACTCTTGCCGACCGGCGTCTCGCCATCGACCCGCGCTATGCCGTGACGGTGATGATGGTATCTGCCGGATACCCCGGAGCATACGAGAAGGGAAAAGCAATCACAGGGCTTGACACCGTAACAGGCAGCATCCTCTTCCACGCCGGGACGAAGCGCACCGACAACGGGGTTGTGACCAACGGCGGACGCGTGATTGCCGTAAGCTCCTACGGCACGACAAAAGCCGAAGCGTTGGCACAGTCGTTTGCATCAATTGAGAAAATCAATTTTGACGGCAAATATTTCCGCCACGACATCGGTTTCGACCTCGACTAAGAAAACCGTTTTTCAAAGGGAAGCCCGTATTTCTGAGGCTTCCCTTTGTTTCTTTAAAATCAAGTATATGAAAAAACTATATTTTGCATTAGTCTTAATCCTGTCGGCAGCGGCATACGCTTTCTCCGAAGTGACGGTCAGCCCCGACAATCCGCAAATCGTCTACAACGGGCGCATCTCTTGGCGCAATCCCAAATCGCCGGCATTTTCATATCCAGGCACAAGTGCCGAATTCCGTTTCTCGGGCTCATCGGTCACGATGCTTGCAAAGCCTGGCAGCGGACATTTCATGGTGGAACTTGACAACCTCGCTCCATTTAAAATCAATTTCTCCGAAAACGATTCGGTGGCGACTCTCGCCTCCAACCTTGACAACAACGAGCATCGCGTGCGTGTGACGTATGCCATCGAAGGCTATCAGAAACGCCCCGAATTCCGCGGCTTTTTGCTGTCGGACGGCGGAAAGATGCTGAACGCCCCAAAACGCAGCTCCCGAAGGATTGAATTTATCGGCAACTCGATTACCTGCGGCTACGGCATCGAAGCCGACAGCGCACGCGAGAAATTCACATACGACACCGAAAACCATTACTACACTTTCGCCGCACGCACGGCACGCGCCCTCGGTGCGGAATACAACGTCGTGGCACGCTCCGGCATAGGAATGTACCGCAACTACGGCGGACCGGCAGAAGGCACTCCCGACGGCTGCTTGCCTGCTCTCTACGACCGCACGCTCTTCTATGACACCGACGAAAAATGGGACTTCTCTTCGTTCCAGCCCGATGTGGTCTGCATAAATCTTGGCACAAACGACATGAGCGTCAACAAAGGCGACTCTGTCAGATACGAGAATGCCGCACTGCAGTTTGCAAAACGGTTGCGCGGATATTACCCTAACGCCAAAATCGTGATGCTGACAGGCAGTATGCTGACAGGCAAAAACCTCGGAATCGTGCAGCGCGCTCTCGACCGCGTGGCTGCGGCTATGCGCAAGGATGGCGACAATGCATTCTTCCGCTTCGACATGTCGCCGCAAGACGGCTCGCTGGGCTACGGCGCCGGCTACCACCCGTCGATGCGGCAGGCGGAAAAGATGGCAAACGAATTAACCTGTTACTTAGGATCCATAACAGGATGGAAACAATAAAAAAAGACGGTTTCAACCTGGTGCGTCAAACCGACGGCCCCGACTTGGGCTACTCTCCCACATCGGGAGTGAAAATAATAGAAGTAGACGGCAAGGCGTTCAAAAGTTTTGACGGCAGCGACACTCTCCTGCCCTATGAGGACTGGCGTCTGCCGATGGAAGAACGCGCAGCCGACCTTGCGTCGCGGCTGAGTGTCGACGAGATTGCCGGACTGATGCTCTACAGCATCCAAAACAAGCTGCCGATGCCCAACGACACCTACGGAGGTAAGCCGTTTGCCGAAAGCGGCATGAAGGCTTACGACCTCAGCGACGCGCAAATCAAGTTTCTCACCGACGACAATCTGCGCCACGTGCTGGTGTCGACCGTTGAAAGTCCGGAAACAGCAGCGCGATGGAACAATAAGGTGCAGGCGCTCATCGAAGGACGCACGCACGGCATCCCTGCCAACAACTCGTCCGACCCGCGCCATTCGGCATTTGCCGATGCCGAGTTCAGCCCCGGCAGCGATGGCAGCATCTCGCTGTGGAGCAATATGCTCGGACTTGCCGCCACGTTCTCTCCCGAAACCGTTGAAGAGTTCGGCAGGATTGCCCGCGAGGAATACCGCGCTCTCGGTCTTGCCACGGCATTGTCGCCGCAAGCCGACCTCGGCACCGACCCGCGGTGGTATCGCTACAGCAGCACGTTCGGACCTGAGCCACGCCTCGTGACCGACCTCACGCGCGCATACGCCGACGGCTTCCAGACCGACCCTACGGCTGGAGGATGGGGCAACGGCAGCGTGAACGCAATGGTGAAGCACTGGCCGGGCGGCGGCTCTGGCGAAGGCGGCCGCGACGCCCACTATGGCAACGGAAAGTTTGCCGTATATCCTGGCGGCTGCTACGAGCAGCACAAAATCCCGTTCCTTGAAGGCGCGTTCAAGCTGACCGGCGGCACGGAGAAGGCTTCCGCCGTGATGCCTTACTACACAATATCATACAACCAGACCGACGAGAACGTGGGCAACGGCTTCAACCGCGAAATCATATCCCGACAACTGCGCGAGGAGGCTGGCTACGACGGCGTGGTCTGCACCGACTGGATCATAACCGGCGACGAGAAGCACCCAGGCATCCATTCCGGCAAGCCGTGGGGTGTGGAGACAATGAGCGTGGCCGAACGCCACTATAAAGCCCTGATGGCTGGCGTAGACCAATTCGGCGGCAACAACGAGAAAGGTCCCGTAATCGAGGCTTACGAGATGGGAGTGAAGGAGCATGGCGAAGAATGGATGAGGGCGCGTTTCGAACGCTCGGCACGCCGCCTGCTGCTCAACATCTTCCGCACCGGACTGTTTGAAAACCCGTATGTCGATGTGGAGCACACGAAAAAGGTTGTGGGCAACCCTGAGTTCATGCAACGTGGATATGAGCAGCAGCTGAAAAGTGTGGTGATGATAAAGAACCACGCCAACCTGCTGCCGCAAAAAGAGCGCAAACGCGTCTACATCCCGCAACGCCGCGCCCCGGAAGGTCCGACATATTGGCGCAACATTACGCCCGAACGCATCTACGACCCCGTGCCTGAACACGTGCTTGAGAAATACTACGACAAAGCCGCATGCGCCGACAATGCCGACTTCGCCGTGGTGTTTATCGAATCACCACACAGCCTGTGGATGGGCTACGACATGAAGGAGGGTTACATACCAATCAGTCTGCAATATGCCGACTACACCGCCACCACCGCACGCAAGCACAGCATTGCCGGAGGCGACCCGTTTGAGGACTCAACCAACCGCTCATACCGAGGAAAGACAGCCCACACCATCAACGCCTGCGACCTGACGTTGCTGCAACGCGTGCGCAAGGAGATGGGCAACAAACCCGTGGTTGTGGTGCTGATGATGTCAAACCCCACCGTGATGCGCGAGATTGAGCCTCTTGCCGACGCAATCCTTGTTGGCTTCGACGTGCAGGCACAGGTGTATATGGACTTGATTTCCGGCCGACGTGAACCGTCGGCACTGTTGCCAGTGCAGCTGCCGGAATCGATGGAGGCTGTGGAGGAGCATTGCGAAGACCGTCCGCGCGACATCCGCTGCTACCGCGACGCCGACGGAAATGTCTACGACTTTGCGTTCGGTCTGAACTGGAGCGGAGTAATCAATGACGAGCGCGTAAAGCGATACAAGTAAAGGCAGACCGCGCGGTCGCATGGCCGCGCCTTTCTGCAACCCCAAAAAACAACGGCATCGGAAGCAATCGCTTCCGATGCCGTAAAAATTTCCCTACCGCGTTGTATATATATTGTACGATTTACAATTCTAATGCCCCAAAATTACTTCCAAAAAATATACCTGTTACCTCAGAAAGTAAAATTCCAATGCTGAAACAGGCTGAAATCAAATAAAAACACTTATTTTTACAGACTGAAACAGACTGACAAAATGCAACTCAACAAACAACAACAACTTAAAAGAGCGTATTTTACGTTTGAATGGCGACGAAAATACGATGCAACCAACTGGCAGCGCATAATGGTGCTGTTTTTTATCTGCATTCTGATACTCGTAGCCGTTCCACTCAACCTGCTCGGGCTGTCGGGCCCTACCGGAATCATGTTCACAGCACTCAACTTAGGGCAGTATGCCTTTACTATCGGAGTCTTGTCGCTACTCGCATTCCGCGTTGTCAAACTGCGCGCCGCGTTGGCATCAATACTGCTGATGGTGCAAAGCTTCATGGTGGTGGAGATGCTGACATGCTCCATCAATCCGACATCAGAGAATGTGGTGCTCGTGCTTGGCGACCTATTCCTGTCGTTCGGCGTGATTGTCCTTGCGCTGGCTGCCAACTACAAAATCCTGCCTTTTGTGCTTGTGGCATTGCCGGCAAGTGCCTATATTTCATGCACGGCACTGATTGACAATGAGATGTTTACCAACTTCTTCCCTCTTATTTTCATGTCGTTTCTGCTGGTGCCGATACTCGGCTATATGTTTGTGCGCAATTTTCAGCGGCTTGAGACGGAGCATATCCGGATGAAGGACACCGAGCGCAACGTGCTTGACGCTCTCGGCATCGACAAAGAAAAGGCACTGGAATTTATCCACACTAAGAAAAAAGGCAAAATCAATATGCTCGACTTCTTTACCGACTCTGCTATCTGGAAGCTGCGCGACGAGATTGAGCGTATCGGCAACGAGGAAAAAGCTGCACTCAACAGGATTTCAGCGGCAATCCCCGGGCTGACGCCGTCGGAAGTGGAAATTGTCCAACTGATTCTGCACGGGCACAAGACGTCGGAAATCTGCATGATGCTGGGTAAGGAAAAAGGCAACATCACGAGCCAGCGCACACACATCCGCGCCAAACTCGGTCTCACCGATCCGCGTGCCGACCTCCGGTCAGCCCTGATTGAGCGAATCGAGCGGCAAGCGCAGTAGCGGCGAGACCGCCTAAAGCTCGTCGCCTCCAGCACTGTTTTTTTATGATTTTTACCCACGAGACAGTAACTATTCAGCATAATAGTTGAATCTTTGTTCAATCCTACCAAGATTATACAGTCTAACCATTTTCCGATGAAGACAAACCGCATAGTGACCGAAAATCTTAGTCGTATCAAGTGTTCATTACGCTTGATACGACTATGTTATTCTCCTCTACAGCTTACGCTCGAATAACCTTAAAGTTTGTTGCGGAAGAACATAGAAACAATTATGAGCAATGTTAATATTTCTGCCGCAAGTCGCAGCGGTCAATAGAGACAGATGCAAAGTTCGTGACACTCGCAGGTCCAACTTCGCTCCATAATTGTAGCTGATGATGGGTTGGGCTGATTGCGCCACGGCATTGTTGACTGAGAAGATGACTGGGAAGAGATAACAAATAATGGCAAATACAGCGACACCATCTTCATGCAGCATTCCCATAAACTGATAGTTACCTATCACGATGGTAATGCTCATTGCAATCTCTGTAAGGAATGTGGCGAAGCTATCTTGAATCCAAAGAAGTTGGAATATCTCCCAAACACCGAATGAGACTGAATGTCACATTTTTTTAGGATATCATCTTACCACAATGCAATCTTGCCTGCGATACCCAAATCAAGGGTTGCTGTCGCAATGCCCAATGCTTGAAACACACGACTCATTGTTGGTAATGTGATAACACTTGTACCTTTCTCCAACTTTGAAATTTGAGCACGCTGCACACCGATACGTTCACCAAGTTGTTCTTGCGTGAGGTTTTGTGCCAATCGAGCCTTGCGTATGGCTTCGCCTACAATATAGGCGTTCACATCTTCTTTGAGTTTGGCCTCCATTGCTTCACGCTCTGGTGTACCCCTTTTACCCCAAAGTTTATCTTTCATATTGTCTGCTGGTGTCAATTTTATCTGTGCCATAATGCTATTTCTTTTTATTGTTAAAGTACTCTTTTCTTAACTCTTCCGCTTTGGCAATCTCCTTTAGCGGTGTTTTCTGTGTTTTCTTGACTATGCCATGTGTGGCAATAACCAAGGTCTCTTCCTCAGTATCCCAAAAGGAGAAAAGCCTGTAGCATATACCATTGTAGAGAGTTCGAAACTCCCATATCTCGGTATTCTCCAGTTTCTTGAAGATGTCAACTTTCATCACACCTTCCTCAACCTTGAAGATGTTGTAGTATATCTTCTGCTGAGCTTTGAATGGCTGCGCATCCAAGAAGGCTTGTGCTTCTTCTGTCAACACCACTTTTAGTTTGTTGATGCCCATTTCATCTTGAATTATGGTACAAAGATAATATTTTGTTTCCAACTAACGATACAAAATTCTATTTTTCATCTCTATCAGCCCCACTTTTAACACACTCTCACGACTTGTTGTAACTATTCAGCGGTAGGAGCATGACGAATCGTCAAACCTCAAACAAGGCTTGAATTGCATTAAAAGGTGTTTGGTTGTGTTTGGTTGTGTTTCTTTGCAGTCTCGACTACTGATGTAGTTCAAGAAATGCATCAGCCCCAAAGTCAGAACGGAATGTACATGAGTTTTTCAATTTGATTTTCAACTTGCGTATACCTCGTTCGCTAGCGTTGTTGTCAGATGGAACCATTAGGTCTTCCAGGAAGAAAATGTAGTCACTACATTTTATCAATCCATTTTTTAAGGTTTCGAACTTCTCACCAAGTTTGCTGACATTTAGTTTGAGTAAACTATCCAATTTGTCCAGCCATGAGGCTTTGCTGATGACATCTGTCGGATTGGTGTTTCTCTCTGGGATGGCCCCACGGAACAAGTTGGCGACTTGCTCAGACCAATTCTGATCAGTGTCCAGTTCAGACAGACACTGCAACTCTCTGAGCAGGTGCGCAACGCAGCGTGCTTGACGCTATCGGCATCGACAAAAAAAGGCTCTGGAATTTATCCACTCTAAGAAAAAATGGAACATCACGAGTCAGCGCACACACATCCGCGCCAAACTCGGTCTCACCGATCCGCGTGCCGACCTCCGGTCAGCCCTGATTGAGCGAATCGAGCGGCAAGCGCAGTAGCGACGAGACCGCCTAAAGCTCGTCGCCTCCAGCACTGCTTTTTATAATTTTTTAACCATCATTTTTTGTGACTTCTCATTCTTACATACTATTTTTGGAATTATTGTTTTAAAATCTATTTTTTATGAAAAACTTATTCTTTATCTTCTTTTGTTCTTTTGCTATTATTGCAACTGCACAATTTCGTGTTCAGGACAACGGAATCGGAGCGTTTGGAAACTTGCCATCGTATTTTAACGCAAAATCCAATTTGCAGGACTCTGTCTCTTCTTGCTGCTTTTTCAGTCCTGTCCAGAATGCAAAAGCCAGAATCGCTATAGGCAAATACTTTGCAGGGAAAACCCCAGGCATTTATATAGGAGAGCATACTCAAAACGCAATGATGCTTAACTTATACGGAATGCTTGGTTTTAACTTTTCTTTTTTTGGAAATGATTCAATTATGTATTTCAATCCGAAAAAGGGAAAACACCTGCAAATTAATTGCGATGTACATACATCTGGAGTACTCATATCCTCAGACGAAAGATTTAAAGAAGACATTCAACAAATCAACAATACAATAACAGATTTATCAAGACTAAATGCTGTCAGCTACCGTCTCAAGGAGACTACCAAACAACCAACAAATCAGCGCAGCGCATTAACATTAGCCTTAGACACAGAAGACAGAGAAGCCACAAACATAATGAATAGCTTCTACGAAAATTCATCAGAAAACACTAAACGCTTTGGATTTATAGCCCAAGATGTACAAAAAGTATACCCGGAATTAGTCAAAACTGATTCATTAGGATATATGTACGTTGACTACATTGGCATAATTCCTCTTCTTGTCAATGCCATCTCGGAACTTAACAACAAGGTTGATTCTTTAGAATGCATAATTCAAGGACAAAATGTCACCTCCCCTATATCTAATTTGCGTAAAAAAGAAGTCAAAAAGACAGAAGATATAGAAGATGTGATATACAAAGACTGTGAATTATATCAAAACGCACCAAATCCTTTTTCTTCCAAGACAACCATTCGTTGTGAGATACCCGAATATGCAGAATCAGCAGCAATATACGTGTTTAATCTCCAAGGTAGACAATTGCTATACAAGCCATTGCACAACAGAGGGGATGTTTCTGTTTCCATAGATGGCTCGGAATTACAAGCTGGCATGTACATATACACATTAATTGTCAATAATTCCGAGATATGCAGTAGAAGAATGATCCTAACCGAATGAAAAATAAATCACAATGGACACCATTAGGCTTACTTGCGCTTTAATATATTTATTATTTTCCACAGAATACTTATGCGCAAACATTAAACATACCGAGAAATTCAACCCTTTCGAATTGGCAATAGGAACGACTAAGAATGATGATGGCAAAATCTTCACTAATCTACATTATGGAGATTTTGCATCAATCCCCTTTGACAATGGAATTCCCAAATTGCCAATAAAATATATTCGACTGTCGGTTCCATGCTATGCCTCTGATTTCACAGTCAAAGCCACGCCAAGGAATATCTCAAAACAAATCCTGGAATACCCAATTTGCCCTGTTCAACAGGAAGAAGAGGCAACAGAAGGTGAATCTTGTTTCAAATTTATCCCACCAAAAGGAGAGATATACAACAATGATGCGACATATCCAAACAGCTATGCAGAATTTGTTTCTGAGGGATATCTGGATGGAGACAAACACATTGTAACAATCGCCATTTTCCCAATTGCATATAACCCAGTCCAAAATGAAATATATATTCCAGAATATATTGATATTGAATTAGAATTTAAGGATGACAATTCATCAACTTTTCGCCCGATTATTCGAGTTAGAAATACGGCGTCTAAAGATGCTTTAGAGTACACAAAAACCATAGTCTCAAACCCAAGCCAAGTAGAGGCTTTTTCGCCCTCAAAAACAAGCAACCCAATTGCAACGACAAAACCTATGTCAATCACGGCATTGCCAGCTTATGAATATTGCGTAATTACTAGCCGCAAGTTGTGTCCGGCGTTTAAACGGTTGATTGAATGGAAAAGACAAAAAGGATATTCAGCAGGTATCGTCTGCATAGAAGATATTCTATCTTGCCCTGACTTCGCAAAAGGAGATGAAGTTTCCAACATCAACGATGACGCCGGGAAATTACGAGCCTATCTAAGATACACTTATGAAGGTGACGGTTCTGGTAAATATGTGCTTTTAGGCGGAGATTATTCAGTTGTTCCTATTAGATATGGACATAAGGCAAATGGCGGAGAACCAATAAACAGCCAAGACTATTATGCAATCCCTTCGGACTCTTATTTTAGCGACTTAAATGGGAACTGGAATGTTGATAATGATGAATTTTTCGGAGAGCCAGATGACCATGTCGATTTCAACCCAGAACTTTTTGTCGGTCGGTTACTTTGCCAAACAGAAGAAGAGGCAAACAACTATATAACAAAATTATTAACCTACGAGAGAGACCCAGGGCATGGTGATTTCTCTTATTTGTCAAAGGCTTTTTATACGCAATGCGACCAGATGCTAGATGGAAAGCAAGCAGACATATTTGCATCAATTATGGAGTCTTCTTTTCCTAATAAAACAATCTTTAGTGAAACTCCATCAAGTTACTCTTTAAATCCGACTTTTCCAACAGGGACAGACTGTATTAGTGAAATGAACAATCACTATGGTTTATTTTCCTGGCATGGGCATGGAAATCCTGGAGGTGTTGGTGTTATGACAAAAGGGATTAACACACATCCACAATATGGGATTCTTGCCCATAGAAATGAAACCAGTTTCCACGAATCCGAAACAGGCAACGGTCTTGACAATCTTACCAATTTTAATTATCCAGCGATTGCAATATCCCCTTCTTGCCAATTAGCGCCATTTGACATTTACAAAGATTATGACTTAAAGCACAATGTGGGTTCCTCATTCACTGTCGGAGGAGCATATGGCGGTGTCGCTTTCATTGGCAATTCCCGCTCTGTTTCTGTTTCTTCCGGTTTCGACTTAGAAAAATATGTCGGGGAGTTATTAAATAGGTCTATAAGTATTGGAGCTTGTGTAGGCTTAGCAAAAGATAAATGCTACGACCACCGCACCAAACTCGCTCAAAACCTCATCGGGTGTCCAGAGTTCAAAATGTGGACAAGAGAGCCTTCCTTTTTTAAGGATGTCATATATACAATCAATGATGGAATCACAACTATTTCATCGAACGACTTAACGGGTGCAAATATAGCAATACATAGCGGAAAAGATTATGCTCCGCACATTATAGAATCTGAGAATAGCACCATTTCAATTGCTGCCAACACAAACTTTCCAGTAATGCTCTATAAAGACAATTATATTCCATATATACTACCTCTTGTCTTACAAAATAGTTCCTATTCTGGAATAAATCACCTTTTTGTAAACGATGTAAAAATCGGCAAAGACGTTGACAACAATCGAAACTTTGGTATATTCAAATTTATGGAAAATTCAGAAACCACTTTTGAGGCAGACGGTTCTGTTGAGATATTAACAGGTACTGAATTTTTGCCAACATCTACCGTAACAATCATCTCAAAAAAACAAAGTATTCTTTAGTGGCTGCATTATACATTCAGGCGCAAAAATCTACATAAAAGCACCAGAACTTGTCTTAGACAATAATGTCACAATTGAGAAAGGTAGTACTTTTGAATTCATTCAAAAAAACAAGATATTATGAAAGTATTATTGTTTTCGTTGCTGTCTGCAATCGCAGGCATCGCCATTTATGCAGAAAATCCGGTTGGATACAGTTACACACCATTGGTCAGAGAAGGCGTGGAGTGGGGATACAAATGGACGTATTACCCTCTAAAAGAAGGCAGCTACTACCTGCAGCTCTCCGGCGACACCTTGATAAACAGCAAAACATATAAAGTCTGCTACAGATATGCCACTGTCGACTTCCAGAAAGAGGACGCTATGGTTTATGGCTTCGTCAGAGAAGAGGGCAAACGGATATATGCGATAGGCAGGCGTGTGCCCAACGGGACTCGCATAGACATGTACAATTATTACGACAAGGACGCTTTGGAAGAGCGTCTCATCTATGATTTTGACTGGAAAATAGGTGATACATACAGACCTGCAGCAGACGAGACATACATCACCATCACTGGGATTAAATATGTGGAGGTCAACGGCAAAAAACGAAAGGCATTTTTTGCAACCCTCAACGGGGCTACTTCCGAAAGTCTTTTTGCCATTGAAGGGATTGGATTCATCGGCAGCAGACCGTTTGAGGCAGACATGATGAACCCGAACTTAGATGAGTGCGCCTGTATGCCTGAATATGTCGTTGAATTGGAATTCATGCAGAAAACAGACGACCGGTTTCACTATGAATTCCGCCGTGATGATTTCGACTTCAGCTTTGGCTCGGCAGAAAGTATAAATCCCGACAGCCCGGGACTGCGCCTGTCGGCCGACAATCTCTACTTCAACGCCTCCAATCCCGACAGACTCACCGCGTCGCTTGCCGACACGTCGGGGCGCATTGTCGCAACCGCCACTATGGAAGACGGGACGACTGCTATAAACGTGGAGCAACTACCCGAGGGCATCTATATTGCGACGCTGAAGTCGGACAAGGAATTGATTTTAAGCGAGAAAATCCTCGTAAGCCACCGCTGAACGCTGCCGCCGAATCATTGAGACGATTGGATGACTCCAATCACATATCAACTGTTGTGTCGACAGTGGTTTCCGGAGTCGGGTTGACAAATATGTCGACCGGCGGTTGCTGTGTTTCCTCGTCGGCAAGCCATGTGTCGGCAACGAGTTTCATCAGACGGTCCTGATAGTCGGGTTTAAGTGCCATCTTCTCCACCTCCGCGGCCTTCTTCTTGTCGATAGCCACACCGCCAAGCCCCTCTCTGAGATATTTTGCATAGACGGCAGCCGGCTCCTGCTCAATCATTCCTTCCTCGCAAGCCGCCGCAAAGCATGCCGCCGCCTGTGCGAAGAAGTCCTTGCCAATGCTGTTATACATTATTCCGAGCGTGTTGAGAGCCTTCGGGAAACGTGCCTCGGAGGCTTGCTGAAGCAGCGACACACACTCGTCGGCCTCCTCGTCGCTCAAATCGTCGGAGCCAAGCGTATAGACATACGCAAGCAACGCTTTCGCCGACACGTCGCGCACCGACGCCGCCTTCAAGTAGCCCACACACTGCTCGCGCGTCGACGGCTCAAGGCGTCCACCCTCCTTTTTCACAAGGGTCAACGCTTTCATTGTCAGCCCCTCGGGAATATCCATCGTCACAAGATGCTCAAAGCATTCAAGCGCCTTGTCGTAGTCCTGCTTATACAAATAAGCATTGCCTTTCAGGTAGTAGAAAAACGCCGAATTGTCGGGGTTTTTCTTGTCGCAGTAGGTTTTCTTGAAGTCTGCCACATAACCCTGGTCGGCGGCGATGGCCATCCAAGCCATAGCCATGCAGTAGCTGCGCTCCGGACCCGTTCCGTCGCGGAAAGCCACAGCATAGTCCCACTGCGCACGATGCGATCCGAGCACTGCGGCGCGCCGCAGATAGTCGGCAGCCTTCAGCGAGTCGGGCTCCACACCGTCGCCAGTGGCATAACGCTGGCTAAGGTCGTAGCACGCCTGTGGGAAATTGCGCGAAGCGGCTTTCTCAAGAAACTCCAAGCCCTCCACGTGGTTTTCCTCTCCGCCAAGACCTTTCATCTTCATCATTCCGCAGAAATACGTAGCCGACAAGTCGCCCTGCTCAGCCGCTTTCGCAAACCATTCCAAAGCGTCGGGCTGTCGTCCTGTATTCAGACAGATTAAGGCATATTCACGCTGTGCGTCGACCGAACCGCCCTCGGCGGCCATCTGGAAATACTGCACGGCTTTCGCCCCGTCGCGCTTCACGCCGTTTCCCGTCTTGTAAGCCAACGCCGTCACGATGCCGTCAAACAGTCCGCCGCGCTGAGCCGCCGCCTCAACGGCAGTCATCAGCGAGTCGTTTCCGTCGCGTATTGATTTCAGATACAGCCGAGTGGCCTTCAGCGAGTCCCTGTCGATGCCGTATCCGTAGCGATAGCACATTCCCATATTGCCCACAGCCTTTACATCGCCCTGCTTGGCAGCCTTCGCCCACCATTGCAACGCCTGCCCGTAGTCGCGCTTCATCCCGTTTGTGCCGTTGTAGCACCACACGCCGACGGCATTCTGCGATGCTGCGTCGCCCTCCTGTGCTTTTTGCAGCACTGCGTTGGGCTGCGTTGCGAGAGCCATTCCCGCGGCAAGGGCCGCGCATATCGTAAAAATCAACGTTTTTTTCATTCTTTCCAGTCTTTTTTCTACCATTCCGCAACCGTGTCGGCTGCGGCAGGTTCGTCATAATAGTCATCAGCAGGCGCAACCGTGTCGGTCACCACAGCTTCATCGCCATAATACACAACGGAATCGGAAACCACACTGTCGCAGACCATCCCGCCAAGCTCGTCAATATATTCATATTCTCCGTCGCGCAGACCGTAACTGTTGCCTTCCTTGTCGAGCACAAGCATCACCGCTACCGCCACGGCAATCGCGGCTGCAACCGATGCCAGCACAATCCACAACGGTTTCCGACTTTTACGCCCGGCTGCGATTATGCGAGTCGGCGCAGTGTCGGCATCCATCTCGCAAACGGCTTCGCCGCCATCGTGAAGAGACGCGAGAAAAGCCTCCACCGAAGGCGTTCGGTCGGCACGGTTCTGCTGCATCGCCCCGACAATGGCGTTGACCACCGGTCTGTCCAGCGTCTTGGGCAGCGACTGCACAATGCCCGCCGAAGTCTGCTCAGTGGCGATTGCCGGATCCTTGCCCACAAGCATGTAATAGAGCGTGGCACCGAGAGCGTAGACATCGGCTTGCGGCACAAACGTGTTGAGGCCAGCATATTGCTCCACCGGAGCATAGCCGTCGCTGCAGCCCTGCACACGCACCGTCGACGTGGGACGCCCGTTGCCGTCATAATGCTTCGCCAAGCCGAAATCGATGATTACCGGTATTTTCGAGCCGTCGGGCGTAGTCTTAAACATTATGTTGTCGGGCTTTATGTCGAGATGGTTGATGCGATGACTGTGCAGAAACGCCACAGCCCTTGCAACCGGCTCGATTATTTCAAGCGCACGCTGCTCGGGCAGCGGTCCGCCAGCCTTCACAATGTCGCTCAGCGAGCCGCCGTTGAGATATTCCATCACATAGTAGACCGTGTTGTTTGCCTCAAACACCTCGCTGACAGGCACAATATTGTCCACCTGCCCGCTCAAGGCATTCAGACGCTCCGCCTCCGACAGGAAGTCCTTGCGGCTCTCCTCCACGCGCGCCTTCGACGGACGCGAATACACCACACCCACCGACTCGGCGTCGCGCTCGCAGGCATCTTTCAGGAAATGCTCCTTTACGGCGAAATATGTGAAGATGGGCACATTCTGGTAGACCAGCGTCGCCGACACCTTGTAGGTTATGCCGAAACCGCCCACACCAAGCACTTTCTCAATGCGGTACTCCCGGTTGGGACTTCGCAACAACGTGCCTACAGGCAACGCATACTTAAAATCCTCTTTGTCCATCTTAGATGCTCTGCAACGGCTGTCCAGCCAATTTTTCTATCTTCTGACGCTCAGCCTCCGCCTCGCGTTTCTTTCTCTGCTCTTCCTTGCGTTTCAATGCCTCTTCAGGCGACACTTGCTCCTGTTCCTGTGTCTGTGTCTGAGGCTTCACCGAGCCGTCCTGACCCCGCTTTTTGGGCTGTACGGCAGGCTGTTTGGCTGCCGGACGGCGGAACGTGATTTTTTGGCTGTAGGCCACCTCCTCCGGAGTGCCGTCGGCATTGCGTGCCGGCTCGAAACGCATCATCCTGCACAGGCGCACCGCCTCTTTGTCGATAGCCGGGTCAACGCCCTTTACCACCTCGACATCGTCGGTTGTTCCGTCTTCCTCTATCTTGAAACGCACCACAACCGTGCCTTCCTTTGTGGCGTCAGCCGGATAGCGCAGGTTGTCGTTGATGAATTTCTGCATATCGCCCTTGAAGCTCGGAGCCGTAGCCATTCCTTGTTTTTCCGACGGCATTTCGGTCTTCTCCTCCGATGCTTTCTCCACATTTCCCTTATCCTCACCGCCTTTCAAGCCCGAGAAGACAACCACTGCGGCAACAATCAATATCGCAAGAACCACAGCGGCGGCAATCACAGCACCCATCGGCGTCTTTTTCCTTTTCGTGTATCCGCCAGCCGGACGCGCTTCTGCCGGCGTCACTATGCGCGTGGCAGTCTGCGGCTCCACCGGCAACGCGCCAGCCACGCTGTCGACACTGACAAGATATGCCGTATTGTTGTCGTCGCTGTCCACACTCATCGCAGCTATCCGGGCACATTTTTCAGCGTCGGAAGCCGGTTTGCCGAGGATTTCGACAAGCATATCGTCACTAAGATTCTTCAACACGCCGTCGGAGCACATAAACACATAATCGCCCGGACGCACATCGGTGATGTTGACCGTTGTTGCAGCCGAACGCTCCTGCTCTGCGTCGGGCACACACACCGAACGCGTAATCACGTTGCGGTCGGGATGCGTTTCCGCCTCCTTCTCCGTTATCACGCCAGCACGCACAAGGGCGTTGACCAGCGAATGGTCGTCGGTGCGGTAGACAATGCCGCTGCCCGGGCGCACATAGTACACGCGGCTGTCGCCGATATGGGCGATGAAACAGCCGTCGGAATGGAATGCCACAAACGTGAGCGTTGTAGCCATCCCCTTGTTCTCAGGCGTCGATACGCGCTGCAGTTCGTTGAAAGCGAAGTCGAGAGCCTGCTCAAAGTCACGGACAGTGAACGGACACGACCAATCCCTACCCGCAAGCGCCTTCCCGAATGCGTCGCAGACGGTGCGGCTTGCCACTTCTCCTTTTTCATTTCCCCCTACGCCGTCGCAGACCACGAAAAACGGTTGCGGGTCTTTCGGCGTGTCGCAGTCGGGATAGCGCGAATCCTCCTGGTTGGTGCGCCGCCCGAGTTGCGTAAATGAGTATGGTTGATTCAATCGTATGTCCATATCCTTAAATTTCTAAGATTCTTGATTCGGTGCTTTTTCAAACTTGAATGTGGTGCGGCCGAGCACGATGGTGTCGCCAAACTCGAGATACTCTCCCATGCCGGCGCTCAAAGCTCTACCGTTGTGCTTCACCTTGTTAGTGGCGTTGAGCACAGTGAGTTTATAGATGATTCCCGCCGATTTTGTCTCGGCAGTGATGCTTATCGAGCGGCGGCTCATTGTCGGGTCGTCGACCATCACGTCACATGGAGCGTCGGTGTCCTGACGCCCTACGATGGTTTCTTTTCCCGCCAGCTCAAAAATACGGTCGGAGCGGAAATGTCCGCGTTTCTGCACGAGGCATCCACGACAGATATTGAAATTTTTCTGCACCGGCTTGGTCTTGTTGACCTTTTCTACCGGACGTGTCTCGGTGTTTTCGCCCTCTCCATTAGCCGCTTCGTAGACATAAGTCTGCACGCTCTGGCATTTCGGGCAGCGCACATTGTGCTGTCCGGGCTGCGGGTTGCGGATGCGCAACTTCATGCCGCAGCTGGAGCAGAATTGCTCCACCACAGGCGCGTTGTCGGCTGGCTGCGGAGCCGGTTTGGGTGCTGGCTGAGGCGCAGGTTCCGGCTGCTTGTTGCTGTCTACAATCTTCACTGGAAACGGCTTGCCGCAGAACGGGCATGTTATTTTATAAACACCCGGAGTTTGCGGATTGCGCATACGCATCTGCTTTTTACACTCCGGGCATGTTACAAGTATTGTCTGATTTTCGTTGTCCATAGATGGTTTTTATCCAAGAGTAGTTGGGTCGATAATATCGGCTTCGAAAGAGTTGTCGTCAGGCATCGGATCGGTGTCGGAAGCGGCAAGATAACCTGTTGTGTCGCCTTGCTGCTGGGCGTGGAGCATCTCCATGTCGCTGACGGTCGACACCACACCGAGTTCAACCTCGTTTCCGTAAGCGTCACGCGCCACGTCAAACATCTGGTCGCCGTTTACGTCGACAAGCACCATTTCCGTGCCGTCCTCGGCTGTAATTGTAGTGGTTGTCTCAAGTTCTCCGTTCACGTTGTAGACCTGTGCAATCTCGCCCACCTCAAACGGGAAGTCGGAAGCCTGAGCGTCGGTCGGGTCAATGATGTCGGCTGCAAGGATCTCGTCTGAAACATCGTCGGGGTTCACCGTCGTTTCCGTTGTCGTCGTGTGCTGCGTTGTAGCTGCAGGCTGTGTCTCAGCCACCGGTTCAGCTGCCACGACAGGTTCCGGCTGTGCCTCGACCACCGGTTCGGTGACAGTGTTGTCGGCTGTAAGTCCGGCAACGGCGTCGAGAGCCTCGTCGGCAGTCATCGGTTCTGCCTCTACCGTACCCGCGAATTGCTGATAAGCCTCATAACCAGCATAGCCGACGGCTGCACCGGCAGCGATGCCGGCGGCTGCCATACCCGCTGTTTTCGCAGCGTTGTTTTCTTTGTTCTCACCCTCAACAATCGTTGCGTCCACTGTTCCCTGGTTGCCTGCTGCAACAGTCTGAAATTTTAGTTTCTTGGTTTCCATAACATTTGGTTTTTGTTTCTGTCACAAAGTTAAGCGTCGGCAACGGCGTTTTGCAAACGTTTCGGGCCATACTGTTTGAACCCGGCAGTTTTTTTGACGAAATGGCGCATTTCTCTGTCGAACAAACTTCGTGTGCCTACCATTTTGTCAGCACCATGTTGTAAGAACGCTTGGCAGCAACAAGTTGCGGATGCTGTCTAACCTTGTAGCGGTCGTCGGGAGCGTTTGAGTTGCGCTTCTCCACACGCGCCGTCACATCCTTGTAAATATATTTAAACAGCTCCATTACAGTCACTTCCTTATTATGGTCGGTGTCGGCCATTCCACGGATGCCTTTCAGCAAAGCCTGTGTCAGATAGCCCGCGCCAATCCATCCAGAGTCTTCCTGCGACATCTCGTCGGGACGGCTCGACAGGAAAAACACGATATCCTTGTCTGACGAACGCACATCCTGCGCTATCGTGCCGGAGAAACAGGCATCGAAGAAGCATACGATTTCCTTTGCCTTCGAAGCCGAAAACAGCTGCATCATCTCGCTGTAGTTCACCGGCTTCATGTCGGTTGCCACGATGCATCCATCCGCGCCGTGTCCGCTGTAGAAAAACACAATGCGGTCGCCCTCCTTGGCTTTGCTGCACACTGCGGCAAGAGCCACAATCACATTTTCACGCGTGGCGTTGCGGCTTGTCAGCGTGACCACGTCTTTGGTCTGCGTCTTCATGACGTCACTGAATTTGATGGCGTCCTGACCGCTGCGCTGCAAGTCGTGCTCGTCGCCATCATAATCGGCGATGCCGATCGACAACACGAAAGTGCGCGCCGAGACGGGCGCGGATACCAGCATAAACAACGCCAGCATCAGGATGATTGTGATTTTCTTTCTCATAGCATAAATATTCTTTTATGATTCTTATGAATGTGCCTTACACGTCATGCACATCTGTTTCGTAATCTCATAATCGGTGAGCGGACGTCCGCAGCGCGGACACACAAGTATGCGCTGCTGACGGTCGTAGATGCGCTGCATCTTGTTTTTGCCCGAGGCAAAGAAAATGTAGACAGGAGGCAACAGCATGCCGATGCGCATCACCATCAGCTGGAGTCGTGGCTGCTCCGAAAGGAATGGCATATACGACACAGCGATAACCACCACAGAAATCAATATCTGCACCAGCCCACGGTTGCGCTGCGCCGCCTGGCAACGCTCACGCTCTTTCTTGAACTGGTCGCGCCATTCCGCAAGCCGAGCGAACTCATAGGCGTAGTTCTCAGGGTCGTCCTCCACCACATGGTGAGCCATAAACGCATAGCCGTTGCTGCTCTCGTCGCCCAGCCGCACCATCGTGTCTTCTTTTATCTCCACGCGGCTCACCCGCTGATACAAGCCATTGTCGTCGCGCACAAACGTGCCGTTGGTCGAGTCCAGATCCTCAAGAATCCAATGTCCGCCCTCTATGGTGATACTTGCATGCTGGCGACTGACTCCCGCATTCTTTATCGGAAACTTCTGGTCGCCCTGTTTGCCTATGATAATCTTTGTCATAACGGTCTACTCCTCTTTGTTTTTAATTCTCTCGGCGAAACTTTTTCTAATCAAGTCCTTATATGCCTTCAACAATGCTTTAGGCACGTCGAGAACATAGGAATGCTCCTGATTGTCAGACAGCGTCAGCCGCTGCTTCAACACGTTGATGTGGGTCAGATAGGTTTGGTTGACAAGCAGGCTGCGTCCAAGTCGCACAAACGGGCTCCGGCGGTCTTTCGGGACAATCATCTTTATCATTCCCTCCAATTTCGACAGTCCAAGCGTTATCATCATCTGCATTCCGCCGATATAGACGATACGCGAGTAATTTCCGCTCGCTTGTATGTATGCCACCTTGTCAAGATCGAGCACAAACAGTTCGTCGCGCGAATTGATACACAATTTCAGCATAATCCTTCGTTTTTGATTAGTCAACGATTTCTATGACACCCCTTTTAAAAAGGTTTCAATTGCAAAATTATTAATTTTACTTGCTTATCCAAACTTTTTTCGCTTTTAAAAAGTAAAAAAATCGGTATGCGTCCGGTTTTCTCCGACGCATACCGATTTATCAACAGTCTGCACTGTATGTTAAATCTCTGAAACCTTCAGCACAAGGTCTACGAGATAGGCAAGCACGTTGTCCTGCTTGTTGTTGTTCACCTTCAGCTCAAACAAGTTGTCATGCTTGTCTGAATAACTGATTGCCGTAAGGTCGAGGTCGATGCCAAAGGCGCGCTTGATGCTTTGCGACGCCGGCGATGTCTTCGACAGGTTGATGAACATTGCCGCCGACTTGCCGCCAAACATTCCCGGGTCGGCAAGAGGCTGCGACGGAGCGGCAGTTGTGGAAACAACGAGATAATTACCCTCGCTCTTGACGCGTACGGTAGTCTCGCTGTCGATTGGGAACGACACCGAACCGTCGGTCGCTATCGGCAGACCGAGTATCGACGCGAGCGTGGCAACATCAGCTTCCAGACTCTTCTTGCATTTTGCCACCATTGTGCCATTGACCGCCTTCTGGTTGAATTTATCATAGCTGCCCCATTCCGACTCTACTTTTGTTGTCAGGTTTCCTGAGATTGAGATGCCCAAAGCCACGTTGTCGTCGAGGTTTTTGAAGATTTCCTCAACTATCGCCTTCTGTGTCTCGTCGTAGATTGTGCTCTCGATAAGGTTTGAGTACATCTTCTTGACATAGTCGGGAATCACCGACGCATAGACCATCGTGGTCGACTTGTCAAAGAACTTTAGCATTCCGGTGTCAATCGTTTTGTTGCCAACGACCTTTGAAACGATGTTCTCGCCCTTGCCGTCCAAGCATTTGCTCTTCACAGAAAGTTTGTCTTTCTCAAAAAGCACCGTCAGATAGATATGGCTGTCGAAATATTCCTTGATATTCATGTCGTCAAGCGACAGCCCGTATCTCGACATTTCCTTATTCATCATCTGCTCTGTCATTCCGCCGCCCATCGACATGATTTCCTCCATGTTGAAATATATGTTCAGGTCGCCGTCGCTCATATTGTCGGCAAAACCCGGAGCCTCAGCCACCGACTTCTCCTTGTCAAGGGCAATGAATGTCTTCACCGCGTCGATGGCATCGTCCAAATTTTTCGGGCAAAGCCAAGCCTTACTGCCGTCGACCACCACAGAAGGCGCGTCGCTGTCGGCCTCATAGGTTGTCAACCCGCCCGACTCGCCTTTGGTCGTGTTGTCGGCTACAAGATCCAGTTTCTCAAACTTGCTCTCGTCGCTGATTACAAACGACAGGTAGCCATCTCCATCATATTCAAACATCACCATCTGCTCCATGTCGATGCCGCTCTCGCCTTTCATACACGTTTTTATGAACTCAGCCGCCTCTCCAAACTTCTCTTTCGGGAACTTCTTCACATACTTCTCCAGATTTCCTTTTTTCGCAAGGTCGCCAGGCTTGAACACCATCACCGCCTTTGACTCCTTAGGCACATAGTTCACCAAATCCGACGGGCTGTCGGAACACGATGCAAACACAAACACCGTCAAAAGCAACGCCACTGCCGTTGTCAAATGACTTCTGAACGATTTTTCCATAATTATTCGGTTTCTTGTTAGTATTTCCTTAACTTCATCGCCGACGGCACATTACGCGTCATCGACAGTGCAAATATAAGCATCACACACGTATCTACAAAACGCGTATCCTGTTATTTTACTCCGGTAATCGCAATTTTTCAGAAAAATGTCAGGCGTGAATAGCGACCGGCTATGGTGGCGGCGGCATCGCGGAGCTGCTCGGCGGTGACGCTGCGTATGCGGTCGGTGATTTCGTCGACGGTGCTGACCGTTCCGAAGTGCATCACGCTCTTGCCCATCGACAATGCTGTGCCTTCAAGACTCTCGCTGCCCACGAGCAACTGACCCGCATATTGCTTCTTTGCGGCGTCAAGCGCACGCTGGCGCATCGTTGACGATGCGAGCGAGTCGAGAGTGCGGTCCACGAGGTTGAGACACCGCTTGGCGTAGCGCTCGTCGCTTCCGAAATAAACGGTCATCAATCCGCTGTCGGAAAACAAAGTCACCGCCGACTCGACGGTATAGGCATAGCCGTGGCGTTCGCGTATCGCCACATTTAGCAGTGAGTTCATCCCCGGACCTCCGAGAATGTTGTTGAGCAGCAGAAGCGCGTATTTGCGGTCGTCGTGCATTCCGAATGTGGGAATACCGATCACGGTGTGTGCCTGATGTGAGTCGACAGAGCGTGTCTCGGCAAACTGCGGCAACACTGCCGGCACGCTGCGTTCCGGGCGCACAAGCGTGCGGCTGAAGCTTCCGAAATGCCGCTCGGCGAGGCGGAAGAAGCGTTCGGGGGCTGCGTCTCCCACACCAAACAGCACCATATTGCCTGGGGTGTACAGGCATTCTATAAATCTGCGGCATTTCTCCGAAGAAAGTTCCTGCAAAGAGTCCTCGTCGCCGAGGATGTTGTGTCCGAGAGCGTTGCCCGCGAAAATCAAGTCCTCAAAGTCGTCGTAGACGGCCTCCGACGGCGTGTCGCGGTATGACAGAATCTCTTCCAGCACCACCTCCCTCTCCTTTTCCAACTCATGCTCGGGAAACACAGAGTTTTGCACAAGGTCGGCAATAAGTTCCATGGCTCGCGGCATATTCCCCTTTGGAAACAGCGAGTAGACGAGCGTCTCCTCCTTCGACGTGTAGGCGTTGAGCTCGCCGCCGACAAGCTCCATACGGTTGAGTATGTGCCAAGCGTGGCGTCGCGACGTGCCTTTGAATATAGTATGCTCCACAAAGTGCGCAAGCCCCCTGTCGACACCCTCGTCGCGGCTTCCGGCATTGACAGCCACACCGCAGTATGCCACGTTTCCATGCCGCTGACAGTAGACGGCACGCATGCCGTTGGCAAGCGTGTGGATTATGCAGTTCTTGTCCATATCCGTCAAATCATATAAACGCAGAGGAATCCGTTGAGCACGCCGGCAATCACCTGCCACAGCGTGTGCCGCTCCATTGCGATGCGCGACGTGCCGAGGATGCCTGCCGTGATTATCATCACGCAGATTATCGGCATAAGGTCGAAAACGCCGTCACCGTAATTGTTGATTTTACAAAGCAAGCCGATCAGTCCGCCGATACCAGCCATGTGCGCGCTGATTTTCCAGAAGAAGTTGACCACCATCGACACCAGAGCCGACGTAGCCGCTCCGAAGAGAAACATCCACATCCACGTGGGAGCGTTGATGTTGAACAGATAGAGCGCACCGACCACATAGCACACCGTGATGATTGTGTATGGCAGAAACCGCTCCCGTTGACGGTTGAGCTGCACGTCGGAGATTATGCCGAAATGCTTCATCACAATAAACAGGATTGCCGGCACCACGCATGTGAGCACCGCCACCACAGCGATGACGATAAGTTTGTCGGTGGTGAGCAAAATCTGGTAAGTTGACAGTTGGAATGCGATGAGCATACCGTATGTTGGCATGAACATCGGCGACAGCAGGAACGAGAATACGGCTGCCACATAGTGGATTACACGCATCGTTTTCTGCTCAAGCGACATTATTGTCGACGTGATTTCCGTTTTCAGATTTTCCATATCATAATTCTTTACGCAGCCGTGCCACAGGGAAACCCAGGCGTTCGCGGTATTTGGCGATGGTGCGGCGTGCTATTTCATAGCCTTTCTTGTTGAGAAGTTCGCAAAGAGCCTCGTCGGAGAACGGCTTTTTCTTGTCCTCGTGTTCGATGATGTCTTTCAATGCCGACTGAATCTCGCGAGTCGACACGTCCTCGCCCGACTCATGCTTCATACCCTCGTTGAAGAAGAACTTCAGCGGGTATACGCCTCCGGGAGTCATCACGTATTTTCCTGAAGTGGCGCGTGATATCACCGACAGGTCATAGCCCGTTATCGCGGCGATGTCTTTCAGCACCATCGGCCGCAGCTGCGACTCGTCCTCGGTGAGGAAAAACGCTTTTTGCCATCCCACAATGGCGCGCATCGTGCTGAACAGCGTCTGCTGTCTCTGCTTCAGCATCTTGATAAACACCGATGCCGACTCGTATTTGTCTTTGACAAATCGGTTTGCCTCCTCCTCGTTGCGGTTGCGCGGCTTTGCGGGAAGATTGTCATACATTGCTTGGAACGACTCCTCAATCTGCAGGTCGGGCACATTGTTGAGCAGCGTCAGCGTTATTGTATCGCCGTCCACATCGACGTTGAAGTCGGGGATTATGTGCTGCGCCTTTTGGTTTTCGCCGCCTCCGTAAAGGCTTCCCGGCTTTGGATTGAGAGCCTGTATAGCTTCAAGCACATGGCGGAACTCCTCTTTATCGAGTTTCATTGCCGCCATAATCTTGTCGTAGTGTTTTTTTGAAAATTCGGTGAAATATTTGTCGACAACCGTGTAGGCATGTAGGTTTTCGGGCGTTCCCGGCAGCCGTTCCAGCTGCAGCAGCAGACAGTCGCGCAGGTCGAACGCCGCCACCCCCGCAGGGTCGAGCTCACGTATTGCCTGCAGCACGGTGTTGATTTCCCCGTCGGTCACGTCAAGTCCTTCCTGAAAGATAAGGTCGTCGGAGATTGCCGACACCGAGCGGGTAAGATATCCGTTGTCGTCGATGCTTCCGATGATGTAGTCGGCTATTTGCTGTTGCTTTTCCGACAGGTCATGCTCGTTGATTTGCTCCGTAAGATAGTCAATCAGCGTGCTTTCCGACGTGATGATAGGCTCAAGCACCTTGTCGTCGGCGCTGTGGTTTGATATGTTCAGGCGATAGTCGGGAGTGTCGTCGGCATCGTCCTCCGGATCGTCGGCATCGCGCGCCATTGTCGTGTCGGGAGCAATGTCGTCAGCCTTTTCCTCACTTTCCTCGCCGCCTTCCTCGCTTCCGTTCTTCTGGCTGTCGTCCTGCTCAGCCACTTCGATTGCCGGATTGTCAAGGATTTCGTGGCGCACCTCATCTTCCACCTCAAGGCTGTTCATTTCCAGCAGTCTGACAAACTGCACCTGCTGCGGCGACAGCCGTTGCTGCAGTTTCTGTTCTTGTGTCAGATGCAATGCTTCCTTCATATCGACATTTTCTGTTTCTACGGTGCGAAGTTACGCAAAATTTATTTTCCAAGCAAAAGGTTTACGAGAGTCTGTCCGACAGCCTTCAGCGGACGGCGGTCGATATGGGTCATCGTGTCGTCGGTTGTGTGCCACTGCGGGCAGAATCCCGTCGGAGAGTCCAACCTCTGGTCGATGATGTCGATACACGGGATTCCGGCATTGTTGATTGCCAGGTGGTCGTCGGTTATACCGCCGCCGTTGGCGTTTACAAAGAAGTTGCCGTAGCCCAGACGGTTGGCGGCAGCCCACACGCGGTTGACCACATCGGGAGCGTACTGCTGCGAGAAATATTCGCGCAGGAATGTGGCATTTGCGTCGCCCACCATGTCGAGCAAAATGGCATATTCCGGACGGGTGTAGCCCTCGCGGTGCGGTGTGCGCACCCAGTGCTGGGCACCGAGAGCCCACGAGTCGGGATTGTCGCCATTGTCGTCGCCCCAGTCCTCCGCGTCGACGAGCAGGATGTCGATGCCCACCGCCGGCTCGTTGTTTTTGAGCAGACGTGCCATCTCAAGCAACACACCCACGCCGCTGGCACCGTCGTTGGCACCCATCACCGGTTTGCGGCGGTTGTCGGGGTTGGGGTCGCTGTCGGCCCACGGACGACAGTCCCAATGAGCCACCAGCAACACGCGTCTTTTCTTTTCCGGATAAAACTCACCCACGATGTTGCGCGCGTGCAGCAGAGTGCCGTCAAAAGCCTTCAGGTCGGCGCGCTGCTCAGTCACCGTTGCGCCGCATTGCCTCAACCGCGAGGCAATCCAGTCGCCGCACTCCGAATGGGCATCGGTGTTTGGCACACGTTCCCCAAACGCACATTGGCGCGCCACAAAAGAATAGGCGCTGTCGGCGTCGAACGTGATTTCCTTTGCCTCATCGGCTGTCTGCTGCGCGGTGTTTCCGGCAGTCTTGCCCGCACATCCTGCCACCGCCACAATGCAGCAAGCCATCAGAGCGATTGCATATTTGCTTTTGTTCATATATGTCTGAAAATTTGTCGGATGCAAAATTAGCGAAATTTCCGAGCCTGTGCAATGTTTTTATATACTGCGGCAACAAGCCATCTGTCATAATAACACACAGAAAAGGGTATCCTCACAGACACCCGATCCCTTTACTATTTTTATCTAATCTCGCTTTTCCTTATGAAACGCATTTTGATTTTTACCTTCAGTCTTCTTTTCGAAGACTGCATCTTTTCCATAAACTCAATTTTTTATACCCACAATTATACCATTTTAAAAAAACTATTTTCAGCCCTTTGTTTCTTAGGACACAACAAAGATAAAACGAATATTTCACAAAAACAAGTATTTTGCTTATATTTTATCGCAAAAATGAAGAAAAAACTTATTTCTTGTTTTCAAAAGCGTTTTTCAAGAGCAAAAAAACAACCGGCACCACACTTTGAAGCGCGATGCCGGAGGGTTGTTATTTCCGCAGCTGCTGCTGCAGCAACACCGGTTCGTTGGTGGTTATGAAGTCCACTTTCTGATCGATGAGCCATTGCATGTCCGCTTCTTTGTCGATTGTCCAGACATTGACTTTCAGTCCTAATTTGTGAGCCTCCTCAATCCATTCCGGATGTTTCTTGATGGGACCCATGCTGTAGTCAAACCCGGCAAAGCCGAGAGTTTTCAATTCCGCAGGCGAGAGTTCGCCGTTGAGATAGTAGATGTCGGTGCCCTGCGGCGCCACGCGCTTGAATTCCTTGCAGGCAAAGAGCGAGAACGAGATGTACTCCGTGCGGTCGGTCAAACCGTATTTTTCCACCATCTCCACAATTTTAGCCACAGCCTCGGCTTCCTTCTCCTTTGTCTGATGAGCCTTCAGCTCGAGCACAATCCGCGTTTTCAGCGTTTTTGCCTTTGCGAGATACTCATCGAGCGTCGGCATGTGCTCGCCGTTGTCGAGAATAATCGCGCTTAGTTCAGCCGACGAACTTTGCTCAACGTTGTGCCCCTTGAACACAGCGTCGTGGTTCACGAAAAGCACGCCGTCGGTGCTCAGCCACACGTCAAGCTCGGAGCCGTAGCAATTGATCGAGTCAGCCTTGCAGAGCGACGCGATGCTGTTTTGAGCCGAACCCGGCGCACGCCAATATCCGCGGTGCGCCACTACTTGCGTCTGTGCGGCAGCCGCCACAGCGGCAAATGCCACAAACAATGTTGTGATGTAATTTCTTAGTCTCATAATATCAATAGTTATTTTTCAACAAACCATAGCGATGCCACCTTGCGACGGATGGCAACGACGTTGCCCAGCGTGATAAGTCCGATCACGACAAGTCCGGCAAGCGCCGACAGCCATATCGGTTCGCCCGAGAGCGAGAACACCTGCAGCTGCGTCATATAGAGCGACCGCGCATAGAGCAGCAAGACTATCGACAGCACATAGACGGCGGCATTGACGTAGACCACCATTTTCACGTATGTACCCGCCACTTCCGCCGGAGTGTAGCCGAGCAGCAGCAAGTCCTGCAGCTTCCTTGTGTTTTTCTGCAACAGCAGATAGATGCTCAGGATAAGGATAAAGAACGACAGCAGGCTGATTACCAGCCCCACGGCTATCACGATGCCCATAATCACGGTCAGCATATAGCTCGCCTTGTTGGAGTTCATCTTGTCGCCGGCAATCTCATAGCCGTGCTTCTTCATATATTTTTCAATAGCCACATCGCCGGGCTTGCTCACCTCGAGGATGAGCCGCGACGGCTGCACGTTGACCTCCGGCGCATAGCGCGCGTTGCTCCATTGCATAAAGCTTTCAGGCACGATAATCGTGTTCAGCCGGTTTGAGAATCCCACGATGCGCCCCTCGATGTATTCCTGATGACCGTCGGTCGCGGTGACGGCAAGCATGATAGGCACCTTGCCCACCATGTCCTCGCTCAGCTGCGGCATGCCTTGCGACGCCGCAAATCCGAAGTTGTAGAGCGACAGATAGTCCTTTGACAACAGAATTGGCACCACCGGGCGCGGGCTGTTGGCGTCGAATCCCCATTTTATGTTTTTCGTGTCGATAAATTCGTCGGGCACCGACTCGAAAAATATATATGTGTGCAGGCTCACGGAGCGTCCGCTGATTCCCAGGTTTCCCATCACCTTATAATTGGTGGTCGAGAACCGTCCCACCTTGCGCATCCACGGCTGCCGCTCAAGGTCGGCAATCTCGCTTTCCGAGAAAGCGTTGGCGTCAGTCCCTCCGAGCATACTTTTCACCATCAACGCCGTGCCGATGCTCTTTGTCACCACAAGATAGTCCTTACGGATGAAACTGTCCTCGTCTTCAAACACCGGACGCACGTCCTGCCAGAACTGCAGACCGAGCAGCACGATAGTCAATCCCACCATGTTTGCAATAGCGAAACCGATGAGTTGCGCCTTGCTGATATGCTTGCGCAGCAGTTTCCACATCAACGGATTTCTCATAACTTCAGTGCCTCCTCCACTGCGATGTCAAGATTGTTGCCCACCGATGTAGCAATGACAGCCGCGCCAGTGCGTGCCGCCTCCTCGGTGATAATGTCGGCAACGATACGGTTGTTTGTCTCGTCGAGGTGGCTCACCGGCTCGTCGAGCAGGAAAAAGTCGCACGGCTGGCACACCGTGCGTATTATTGCCACTCGCTGCTGCTGTCCTATCGACAGTTTTCCCGCCGGACGGTCGGCGCGGTCGGCAACCCCCAGCCGCTCGAACAGGCCGCGGATCTCGGCAGTTGTCTTATGTCCGGTAAGCCGGTTCTTCAGCTCCACATTTTCCAAAGCTGTAAGCTCAGGGAACAGTCGCATCTCCTGCGGCAGATAGGCAATGTGGCGACGTCGCACGTCGCACCACTCCTCCACGGTCAGCTCGTCGATGGAGCGACCGTCAAACAGGAACGTGCCTTCATAGTCCTTGCGGTAGCCGTAGAGATATGCGCACAGCGACGACTTTCCGCAACCGCTTTCCGCCGAAATCAGATATTTTTTTCCGCGCTCAAACCGGAGCGTCTTCAACCACACTTCCGACTGGATGCCCGGTTGTCCGGCAAACACCCGCGGTAGAGTGTTGACAAGTTCTATTGTATTCATCTTTATAAGATAATTTTTATCGTTTCAAAAGTAGCCCAAACAATCGGAATACGCAAACCTCCGTCGGCGTTTCCTCACAGCAGTCCCTGCTCTATACGCGTGGCTATGCGGTCGATCATCGCGTCGGTCTCATCGGTGGCCGGATGCCAGTCGGCTTTCAGATTGACATTGAAGAGCCGTCCGAACGCCTGATAGAACGACGCACGGAACGTGCCTAAAAACGCCTTGATGATGCCGTATGACTTCTGGTTTGTCTCGCGGTTGATGAGTTTCACAAGCACACGCGCCTGCTGACGCGAGAACCGCTTCAGTTCAGGCTTATATTGGTTGAACACATCGCGCTCCATGCTCTTCAGATAAGCCTCGCGTTCTTTCGTTGTGGGCAGAGTCTCAATGTATTCATACGTCTCGATTACGGTGGCGGATATAAGTTTGGCATAAGGCAGCCCCTTGCGCACGTCGCGGACGGTGCGCCAATAGAACTGCTCCTGATTTTTGTTTTTAAAACGTTCGGGAGGAAAAACAGTGATGTTGTTGATTACTAGCATCAGCGCGCTGTCGCCCTGCTCCGTGCGGAAATAATAGTAACCATGATAGGTCTTGTTGCGCGGAGAAGGCAGTCCGTCAGTTTCGGCAAAGGCACATGCCGCCGTTGCCAACATCAGGAATAGAATTATACGCTTCAACATTTGTCTGACAAAATTTTGTGCAAAAGTAAGTATTTGCCACGACTTAGCGTATAATTTTATGATTTTTTGGATATTCTGCGACGAGCGGTTTGCGTCTATCCGAAGAAGATGCCGCCATCGTTCATATCCATCCATGAATGGTCGCCGGTGCGCACATTCAAATCTCCGTCGGAGTCCATCCACATATTTCCTCCGCAGTGGTTTAAGAACTTGCCGCCTTCGTCGCCTCCGACAACGAATTTTGTGCCTTCATTGTCGTTGTAGTTGAAATCGTCGTTGTCATCGTTGCCGCCCAACCAAGAGTGATGATTGAAAAAATTAAAAAATCCCATAATTATAACGTTTTTCCTATACAAAAATAGCGATTTTTTAATTACGAACAAACGATTGAAACTTTTTTCTTGAAAAAAGTTTCTTTTTGCGCTTTTTTACGACATTGCATCGCAATAATTACGTATCTTTACCGCCGAATTAAAACCACTAATATTTTCAAATATGAAAAAATTATCTACTCTCCTTTTGATTGCGGCTGTTGCGGCAGGTATTGACGCCAATGCAGCCGAAGTGACGCGCATTGCAGCGGGCAACCACACGATGCTTCTCACAAAAGACGGCAAAATCTACGTGAGTGGAAACAACGATGCCGGCCAACTCGGCGACGGGCACTACTTCGACAGCGAGATAAGCGACAACCACTACAACGCCACCACGTTCAAGCCCGTAGAAAAGGATGGCGTTAAATTCCGATCAGTGACCGCCACTCTCTACAACTCTTATGCCATCGCCTCCGACGGCGCACTCTATGCATGGGGTCAGAATGCTTACGGACAATTGGGATTGGTCAGCGTAGGAACATACAGCGGCATCTACACGCCGACAAAGGTGGACGATGCCAAATGGGCGGTGGTGAAAGGCCGCTCGACAACAATAGTAGGTATTCATACCGACGGCACATTGTGGGCATGGGGAAAGAACCTCACCGGGCAACTCGGTGTTGGCGCCGACAGCGAGATGAAAGAGTGTGCGACGACACCTGAGAAGGTGAGCGACGAGCGTTGGCTCGACTGCGCTTCGGGCTACTACCACAGCACTGCGGTGAAAGCCGACGGCACATTGTGGGCATGGGGCGACAACTCGCAGAACCAGGTGAACAGCAGCACTACCGCTATATTCACAACTCCTCAACAAGTGGGCGAAGACACCGACTGGACTCAAGTGCAGGCTGGCGTGAAGATGTCGGCGGCATTGAAAGCCGACGGCACGCTGTGGACTTGGGGAAACAACGAAGAGTCGGCTCTCGGACGCGCTGTCGAAGGCAAAACAGACGGCAAACCCATGAAGGCGTTCGACAAAGTGCTGTCATATTCTGTCGGCGATATGCATGTGCTCGTCATCAAGGACGACTACACTCTTTGGGGATGGGGCTACAACCTCCACGGAGAGCTTGCCAACGGCACAAACAGAAATATTGACACACCGACACAGATAGGCACGGCGCAATGGCAGACTGTTGCCGCAGGTTTCTATCATTCTGTTGGCGTACAGATCGACGGCTCTGTATGGTCGTGGGGATTCAACCGCTACGGACAGCTCGGACTGGGCGATGACAACAACCGCGCCGAACTTTCAAAAGTAGACTTCAATCCAGAAGAGGGCGCTGTGGCTGAAATAGCGACAGACTCAGCAGTCAAGGTATATCCGACGGTTGCCGAGGAAACGATAACCGTAAGCTCCGACGCGACAATCAGCAGCGTCAGCATCTACAACGCCAACGGCCAGAAAGTTGGCTTCAAGATGGTCGACGGAACACAGACAAGCCTCAACGTGTCGCATCTCGCTGCCGGAACTTATTTCGTGGCAACAGAGAGTGACGCAGGGAAATCAGTGGCTCGTTTCATTAAGAAATAAGACTTATGAACAATCGTTTTTTCCTTGGCGCGGTGGCGGCGTTGTCGATTGTTTCCGCCAACGCGGAGCGTCTGCTTGACAGCGCCGACAACTGTCTTGTGGTCGACAACGAACCGATGGTGTTCGGATCGATGGTGAGCAACAAGGCGTGGACCACCGCAGAACAGCAGACAGCGGGTCTTGGACTGTACCGCTTTTTCGGATACACGGTCGATGCGAAACCGGTGGTTCTAAGCACCGATTTCCAAATCGAGTCGGCAGCATACAAAAACGGCACTTACTATATCGAGTCGACAGCCAATGCCGACACCGACGCCGCTGTAAAGCTGCACGGACATCTGATTGCCTACGAGCCCGACCTAGACATCATGTCGGAAATTGCGCCGATAACCAACATCCACAATTTAGCAGGCAGCATTGCCTACAATCCTGCCGACAACAAGATGTATTGCTTCTTTGCCAACGAGTGGACGGAGTCGTATACGGAGTTTGGCTCGTTTGACGAGACAACAGCCACCTCAACGTTCATACGCTCGTACTACAACGACATCATAACGATGGCAGCGCTTGCCTTCGACCGCAACGGCCAGGGGTATGCCCTCAACGTGAAGGGCGAGCTGTATCGCCTTGACGCCGCCACCGGCGCGCTGACAAAGATAGGATTCACAGGCGTCACCCCGCGCTATTCGCAAAGCATGGCGTTCGACTACCGCAACGACAAGCTGTATTGGTTTGGCTCGTCGGTCGACAACACGATGCGCCTCTATGAGATCGACACAGCCACCGCCAAGGCAACGGCCGTGTCGGGCAATTCGCAGGCACAGTTTCTCGGCATCTATTTTGAGAATCCCGTCAACGCAGCCCCCGACTGCGTGACCGACCTTGCATACACCTCCACCGGCGCACGCCGCGAGGGCTCACTGAGTTTCCGCATGCCGGAAAAAACCTTCGGCGGAGCGGCTCTTGAGGGTACACTCAACGTCCGCATCGCCATCGAGGGTGTCGACACGGTGACAATAAGCGGCAAAAATCCTGGAGAACTCGTCAGCCTACCGCTGACACTGCCCGACGGCACGGCGCGCATCGTTGTGACGGCAGACAACGCGAAAGGCTACGGACTTCAGTCGCGCGTGAAGACACAGGTGGGCGTCGACCAACCGATGCCGGCAGAAAATGTGTCGCTGCGTGTCGACGGAGGAGAAGCCACATTGTCGTGGACAGCACCGACAGCGGGCAAGAACGGCGGCTACGTTGGCAACCTCACCTACCGCGTGGAGCGCAACGACGGAGTGGTTGTTGCCGAAGCGACAACAGAAACGTCGCTGACAGGATTGCAGAAAGGCAAATATTCATTGACTGAATATAAAGTCACCGCCGCCAACGAGAGTGGCGCTGCTTCCGCGGCGACAAGCAACAGCGTGATTCTCGGCGACGCATTGGCAATGCCGTTCAAAGAATCGTTTGACGGAGGAACGTGCCAGCACACATGGTGTGTGGGCGCGGCATGGGACACATTCACCGCAGGCAACGATCCGAAGACACAGGATGCCGACGGAACAGGCGGTCTCATCTCGTTCTGCTGCTACTCCACCAACGTGGCCAAAGGCACAGTGTCGACAATCGTCTCTCCGGCGATAGCCGTGGGCGGACAGCAGGCATATTTCAACTTCTCGGTTTATCACTATAGCGGCACGTTCGCAACCGAAGACTCGCTGACACCTTGCGCCATCGCCGCCGACGGCAGCGTACAGACCCTCGGCGACCCGATTATGCGCGACAACGGCACAACCGGATGGAAGGAATACTCATATCCCCTCAGCGGCAACGTAGTTTGCGTGGCGCTGAAAGGCTATTCCGACTACGGCTACAACATCCACGTGGACCGCATCGCAGTGTCGACCGAGCAAAGCGGTGTGAGCGCCGTGGAAATCGCCGACAACGCATTGGTGACCGTCTACAACCTCAGCGGAGCGCGTGTCGCCGAGCGGATGCAGCGCAGCGACGTGTCTACGCTCGCTCCAGGCTGCTACATTGTGCGTTCGGCAACAGCGACTGAAAAGGTGATTGTCAGATAGCATCGGCAACCATACTACAAATACAATCGTCCCGGCAGCGTCAAAGTTGCCGGGACGGTATGTTTTTTTAGAGTCAGCAGCGGAAGCGGCGGAAATCGGAAGCTGAAGAGCCTGCAACGAGGCGGAAAAACTTCTCAAAGCACTCTGCCGACGGGAAGCCGAGCGACCGGGCGATGTCGGCCACGGGGCGGTCGGTGTCAACAAGAAGCATCTTGGCGACGCGCAACTGACGCAGCTGTGCAAATTCACGGAACGTCCTACCCGTTGAAAAGCGCACAACACTTGCCAAATATGTCTCGGAAACGCCGAGCGCCCGTGCCGGCAACCCTATCGGCGGCACGTCGCACCCGTGGCCTTCGGCATAGAACCGGTCAACCGTCTTTTCGGTTTCTGCCACATACATCGCGCAATAATCCTCATGCAGGATAAACTGCCGCTGATAAAAGCGCCGGCAGTTGGCAAGCAACAAGTTGATTTTTTCAGCAAGCAATGAATCTGAGGAATCGCCAGTGTTGTCAGAGAGAATCCAAGCCACGGCATCAAACAGTCGGTCTACCACGCTTTTCTCGCGCAGCGAGATGTGAAGCGACTCTCGCGGATAGCGGTAGCCGAAAAATGCGTAGTCGGAGAATACGCCACGCAGCGGCGGTTGCAGCGACAGCGATTTGTGGAACGACAGCACCCGTGCGTCGGCAGCCACCGGCATCGCCTCGCCCGGCGGAAAAAACGACATCCGCGCGTCGGCGTAGTCGCAGCATCGGCATGCGAAATCGCCACGGATTTCCATCGCCACGGCATAGTGGCAAAGGCGCGACGGGGCATCGGCCGCCGATGTCACGGCGACGGTGCTGTTGTGCTGCACGACTGTCATTTTATGCCTGCAGTTTACGATATTCATTCGGTGTCTGCCCAACATTCTTCTTGAAAATGCGGTTGAAATGCTGGGAATACTGATAACCCAATTCATACGAAATCTCGCTGATGGTCTTTTCTGAACCGAGCAGCAGCTCCTTTGCGAGCGCAATTATTTTGTCCTGTATGTATTCCTGCGCCGTCTTTCCTGTCTCTTTCTTAATCAAATCGCCGAAGTAGTTTGGCGACAGACACACCTTGTCGGCAAAAAACTTCACCGACGGCAGCCCCTCCGACTGCGTGCGTCCGCTTGCGAAATATTCGTCGAGAAGCGTTTCAAACTGCGCAAGGACTCCGTGGTTGACAACGGAACGAGTCTCAAACTGCCGGGCATAGAAACGCATGCAGTAGTCGAGCAGCAACTCGATGTTGCGCGCAATCAGGCGACGGCTGAACTTGTCGATGGGCCGCTCGATTTCCGTCGCTATCTGGTCAAGACAGTTGCTGAACAGCACCTTCTCCTCGTCGCTGAGATGCAGCGCCTCAGCCGAAGAGTAGTCGAAAAACGAATAGTTCTTGATGCCCTGCCCCAACGACGTGCCCCGTATAAGGTCGGGATGGAAAAGCAGTCCGCGAGCTTTCGGCTTGAATCCCGGCTCCATATTGACTTCGACCACCTGTCCCGGAGCGAAACTTGTGACCGTGCCTTCCTGATAGTCGTAGGTCTGGCGCCCGTAGCGGATGTCGCCGCAGCGCGTCTGTTTCAGAAACAGGGCATATATGCCGTAATTCATTGTGAAATGGGAGGGAAAACGTGTGGCGTCGGCAAGGTCGACAACAGCCACCAACGGATGGCGTGTTTCCAGTCCGAACAAACTGTTGTAACTGTCTATCGTGTTGATTTGAAGGATTTCCGTATCCATAAGGCAGACTGTTTTTTTGTTGCTGCAAAAATAAACATATTTGCCTTCTGCGTCAAGACGGACGCGGAAGAATCCGTAAAAAGGTTACTACAATCCACGCATCGGGCACACCCGCAGCGTCGTCACTTTCCTCCGTTCAGACGATAGAGCATCGAGCGGAGATGCTCGGTTGGATTCAGGCGGTATGCCATGCCGAGATATTTCCGGGCTTCGTCGGCCTCCGGTGAAGAATGCGCAAGCTTGCGTGTGTCGAATTCCGAGAAATAGTAGACCCCGATGTTGAGCATCGCGTCGACATCCTTCGGATTGAGACCGATTATGCGCTTGTAGACAGCCACCGCCTCATCGTAGCGGTCGAGCAGCATGTATCCGCGCGCCTTGATGCGGAGCATCGACGGATCGTCGGGGTTGACGGCAAGCAGCGTGTCGCTCATCTCAATCATTTTCTCGGCATTGTTGCGCGAATCATACAGCCGCGCCAGCCGGATGTTGATGTTGCGTTTCAGCCACGGCTGTTTTTCCTTTACGAGAATCATAAAATCCTCAAGGATGGCGGGGCGTCCGATTTCAAACGCCGATATTCTCACTTCGTCAAACAAACTGTCGAGCGGCAGCGCGTATCTTTGCGTTGCCTCGAGCAGCTCCATCTGCTCTTCGGGATTGCTGATTGCGCCATAGACAGTCACCGAGCGTCCGTAGGTCTGCATGTCGGTAGGCTCGCGCTCCAGAATGGCGCGAAACATAGCGAGAGCGTTCGCCCATTCCTCATGCTGATAGAATCGGTCGGCCTTTTCCCGGATTGTCGACAAACTCACCTCTGCCGCCGCCGGCATCGAGACGGCAATCACGCAAACAACGGCGAGTAAAAATCTAAAAAATTTGTTGTCCATAGCAATAATCGTTGCCAAAAATTTGTTGTTAACGACAAAGTAACTAAATTTGTGAAGAAGAACAAAATAAAGAATCAAAATAAATGAGAACAAGTTATAAGAGAATCCTGCTGAAACTTAGCGGAGAGTCGCTGATGGGCGCTCAAGGCTATGGCATCGACCCCGTGCGCGTGGGCGATTATGCCGAGCAAATCAAGGAGTTGGCGCAAGCCGGAGTTGAGATTGCCATCGTGATTGGAGGAGGCAACATCTTCCGCGGACTGGCAGGCGCGGCCAAAGGCGTTGACCGCGTGAAAGGCGACCAGATGGGTATGCTTGCCACTGTGATCAACTCTCTCGCCCTATGCTCCGCCCTTGAAAAGATAGGACAGCCGGCACAGGTGTTCACCGCCGTGAATATGTTCCCGATCGGCGAACACTACAGCAAGTGGAAAGCCATAGACGCTATGAAGGCAGGCAAGGTGTCGATAATTTCGTGCGGCACGGGCAACCCGTTCTTCACCACCGACACAGGCTCGGCTCTGCGAGGCATCGAGGTGGAAGCCGACGTGATGCTCAAAGGCACACGTGTGGACGGCATCTACACCGCCGACCCTGAAAAAGACCCTTCAGCCAAGAAGTTTACCGAAATCACCTACGATGAGATCTACGAGCGCGGCTTGAAGGTGATGGACCTCACGGCAACCGTGATGTGCAAGGAGAACAATCTGCCGATCGTGGTGTTTGACATGGACACCAAAGGCAACCTCAAGAAAGTGATTGAGGGAGAGCCTATCGGCACATTGGTTTATCAGAAATAAAAATTTAGAAACAATAAAACAACAATCAAAAATGAACGACGTCAACACTTACATCAAGCCTGCTGAGGAAAAGATGGAGATGGCGGTTGAGTATCTCGACGAGACACTCGCCCACATCCGTGCCGGCAAGGCCAACCCAAAAATTCTCGACGGTGTCAAAGTGGATTATTACGGAAGCGCTGCGCCGGTTTCCAATGTGGCAAACATCTCAGTGCCCGACGCACGCACAATCGTGATTACCCCGTGGGAGAAATCAATGTTTAAGGAGATTGAGAAAGCCATCATCAATTCTGAGATAGGAATCACTCCGGAAAACAACGGTGAGGTGATACGCCTGTCGATTCCTCCTTTGACCGAAGAGCGCCGCAAGGCTCTTGTAAAGCAGTCGAAGGGAGAGGCCGAGCAAGCCAAGATTTCTGTGCGCAACGCCCGCCGCGACGCAATCGACGGTCTGAAGAAAGCCGTGAAAAACGGTATGCCTGAAGATGTCGAGAAAGACGCAGAGGCAAAAGTGCAGAAAATCCACGACAACTATATGAAGAAAATCGACGAGGTTTTCGCTGCAAAGGAAAAGGAAATCCTCACAGTGTAATATAGGTGTCAATCAATCAGATACTATAAAATCGGACGCTGACCATGAAATCTGTTTCAGGGCAGTGTCCGAGTTTTTTCTAATCAGCAACAATCAACAAAGATTTCAATGAAAAAGAAATTGTTATTCGTGCTTTTCGCCGTGCTGACACTTGCTGTGGGAGCAACGGCCGCCACTTCATCTGTGATAGAACGCACAGGCAAAAGCATCAATAAAGAGCGCACTGCGCCTGCCCGTCAGGTTGCCAAAGCCGACGCCGACAAGTCGCCGACGGTCTACGGATGGCTGCGCTATGTGGAGCATGCGCCGAGCGACCAGCAGTATGGTGTTTGCCGCTTCAATGCCGGCGACCCATCGACGGTCGACGTGCTGTTTCCGTTTGACGCAGAGCATCAAGCATGCGCCGGTGCGGCAGCCAACGGTGTCTACTACGTTTACCGCTACACTCCGGGCGACTATGCCGCGCCTGTTGATTTCGGCACGGTGAACCTGACAACCGGAGCGTTTACCCGAATCGCCGACTACAGCCGCCTGAACGCATTATTTGCCGACATGACGTTCGACTATTCGACCCAGACCATGTATGCCCTTGCAAACGTGGGCTCGTCTACGGTGTCGACGCTTGTAACCGTAAACCTCACAAACGGCGATGTGCAGAATGTGGCAACGCTCGCCGAGAAGTTTGTGGCTCTTGCATGCTCCTACGACGGACAGCTGTATGCCATAAAGGGCGACGACGGATATCTCTACAAGATAAACAAGACAAACGGCGACCTCGAGTCGATTGGCTACACTTATGAGGAGCCGGCGGAATATTTCCAATCAATGGAGTTCGACCACAGCACCGAAACGCTGTATTGGGCAGCCAACACAATCTACGAGGAGGGATTCCTGACGGTTGTGAACATTGCCAACGGCAACTCTGAACGCACCGGCACAATCAGCGAAAACGCGCAGGTGGTGGGTCTCCACATCCCGTTTGTGCGCACTGCCGACAAGGCACCAGCCGCTGTCGAGGGTCTGACTGTCACTCCGGCTGCCGAGGGCGCGCTGAGCGCAACGCTTTCGTGGACAAATCCTACTCAGACTTACGACAAGAAGGGCAACACTACGATAACCCGCGTCGACATCTTCCGCGACAACTCTTTGGCGGGCTCCGTGACCGACGCCGCTCCTGGCGCGCAGTCGTCATGGACCGACGCGAATGTGCCGACAAGCGGCCGCCACGAATACAAAGTGTTTGCCGTAAATGCAGAGGGCAACGGCGAGCCTGCGGAACAGACCGCATACATCGGACACGACACGCCGGTGGCTCCTACAGGGGCAACCGTGTCGAAGATTGACGACACTACGCTTAAAGTGGAGTGGACGGCGCCAACTGCCGGACAAAACGGCGGATGGATCGACCAGGCGTCGCTGCGCTACCGCGTGAAGCGACTGACCGACGGCTCTATGGTCGCTGAAAATCTGGCGGCTACGTCATGCACCGACACCGTCGATAAACTGAACACTTATTCTTACGAAATCGAGGCTTACACCGCCGACGGCAATGGCGGAAAGGCGAAAACCAACGGGGTGGCTGCCGGTCCGGCAATCACCGTGCCCTACACCTGCTCGTTCAAGACCGACGGCGATTTCGGATTGTGGACGGTGATTGACGCCAACAACGACTACTACACTTGGGAGCGCGAGACTACGCTTGCCGCCGCCAAATATTATGCCAACGAGGATTATGAGACATCTGCCGACGACTGGTTGATTTCTTCGCCAATCGCCTTGAACGCCGGAGTGCAGTATCGTCTGCGCTTCAACGCAAAATCCTACGACGAGTCATACCCCGAACACGTGGCAGTGTATCTCGGTCAGGGCAAGACAGTGGAGGCTATGACAACCAAACTCGGCGACTTCGAGGTGGCAACCTACGACATGCAGCAGTATGAGGTGACATTCCCGGCAATTGCCGCCGACGGCAACTACAACATCGGTTTCTACTGCCATTCGCAGGCTCCCAACGGATATATTCTCTATGTCACCGACGTGGAGCTCACGGCAGTGACAAACGGTGTGCTGAAGGGCACGGTGACCGACGGCACCAACCCTATCGGGAATGCGGTGGTGTATATCGAGAATCTTAAGATTTCGAGCATCACAGAAGCCGACGGCTCGTTTGACTTCGGGGAAATCGAAGCCGGCGAATATGACATCCTCATTGAAGCCGACGGCTATACATCAAAAACTATAAAGGTCAAGATTGAGGCGGGCAAGACAACCATCCTGCCAGTTGAGATTCAGAAATTGCGCAACGTGGACATCAGCGGACGCCTCGTGAGCGAGGACGGCAACCCGATTGAGGGAGGCTCCGTCACCGCCAAGGGCTACTCTACCGTCACAACGGTTTCTGCCGCCGACGGCACATTCTCATTCCAGCAGCTGGCAGCCATCGACAAAGTGACAGTCAGCATCCACCGCTACATGATGGACGACGCAGAGAAAGAAATCGTCTTGACAGAGTCAAACACCGTCGCTCTCGGCGATGTGGCTATGACAGCAAAACGCCTGTCGCCTGCGAAAGTCACTGTAACGTCGACCAAGAGCGTTGCAAACGTGGCTTGGGAAACGCCTGCCGACTTCACTGAATATCGCCACGACAGCGGCATCTACGACGGTCGTCTCGGCAACATCAACGGCACGAAAAACAGCGTTTATGGAGCCGTTTACCGCACTCCGGCAATTCTGTCGTCGATGTCGTGGTTTACCGACAAATACCTGCAGGAGCATAAGTCTGTCAACATCTTTGTGTTCGACCTCGACACCGACGGCAATCCCACCTCAACCGTGCTGTTCAGCCGCGAGAACGTTGCCAACGTCGACAATGAGTGGAACACGTTTGTGTTCCCGACCGAGCTGACGGCACCGCGCGGATATATGCTTGCAATAAGCGCCGAGGGACATGCCGGACTGGGCATCGCCGAGGCTACCGATGAATATCCGTTCGCAGAGCGCGAAAGCTGCTTCAGCGACGACTATAAGACTGGTGTATTCACCTATGTCGAGGAGCACAACATCAACCGTCCGCTCATGATCCGCGCCACCGGCGTGGCTGTAGCCGACGCCGGGCTGCCTCAGGTGGCTGCTCCGAAATATGAGGTGTACCGCCTTGCCGACACCGACGCCGACGACCAGACAAAATGGACAAAACTCTCCGATGCGCCATTGGCTGAACGCTCTCTTGCCGACGCGCAATGGGCTACGCTCCCTTATGGTGGCTACCGCTATGCCGTAAAGGCCGTGTATGGCGACAACGACGTTTCTGACGCGCGTCTATCGGCTGTGGAATACTGCAACATGACGTTGCCGCTCAACGTTGCCGTAAGCACATCCACTCCTACAAACGAGGCTGACGGCGCCGCTGTGGCTCTGAAGGGTCAGACGTTTGGAAACGAGTATACCGGAACCGTGGGCGCCGACGGCAAACTGTCGCTTGGCGAGATTTGGCGCGACGTGTACAAGGTGACGGTAAGCAAGCCCGGATTTACGACATTTGCCGCCGAGCACGACGCCACAAAGGGCGAGACAGCGACTATCAACGCCGTTCTTGACGAATACCGCGTGGATCCGTTCGGAATCGAGGTGTCGAAGACAAGCACTGCGGGCCAGCGCAAGTTTGTATGGAACACGCCGAACTATCTGTTTGACGACTTTGAAGGCCATGAGGCATTCGCCGTCAACTCGCCGGGAACCATCGGCTGGACATATATCGACGACAGCCACACAGCCACAATTCCTATCGACGGCGTGAATTATCCCAACGCCGGCGCAGAGATGGCATTCCAGGTGTTCAACCCGTATGAGACCGACCCTGTGCTCGGAGTAATCAACGAGGGCATCCGTCCGCACAGCGGAAAGCAGTTCCTCGCTTCGTTTGCAAAGGAAAACAGCAGCGTCTACAACAACGACTTCATCATTTCCCCCGAATTGTCGTTTGCAAAGGATTTCACATTCAAATTCTTCGCAAAGAGCTTCAACGAAGACTACGGCCGCGAGAAGATGAACGCAGGATACTCGACAACAGGCAAAGCCGCCGACAATTTCACATGGCTCAACGGCGAGAACCCTGTGGAGCTCCCGATGGGCGAATGGACAGAGTATCGCTACACTGTGCCTGCCGAAGCAAAATATGTGGCTATCAACTGCGTTTCCGACTATCTGCTGTTCATGATGGTCGACGATGTATTTGTCGGCTACGAGCTGCCTGACGGCGTTGATCCCGACAACATCCGTGGCGACCTCAAATTTGAGGTTTACCTCGACGGCAACAAGGTGGCGGAACAGGCTGAACGCTCATTTACATTCGACAAGCTGCAGAACGGCACACACCGCGCCGGCGTGAAAGCGTTGTTCCACACGGAGGCTTCTCCGCTGGTTGAAACGGAGTTTGTCGTAACCGACGGCTCTGCAGTAAGCGTTGTAGCAAACGGCTCAAACCGCGTGTACCCGAACCCGACGACAGGCATCCTCAACATCGACGGTGCCTACGACCGTGTTGACGTGCTCAATGTGGCTGGTGCCGTTGTGGCTCGCTTCGGCAACGACAGCACAATCGACATCGCAGGAAATCCTGAAGGCGTATACATCGTGCGCGTCGTTTCTGGTGAAAACGTGACGACAACCAAAGTGATTTTGAAAAAATAAGATCCACCGAACATCAAAGAAAAGGCTGTATCTCAACGAGATGCAGCCTTTTTTGCTATCTCCCATTCATTTATGCGCAAAAATTTTATCAAAAAAATTTGCACAGTAATAAAATTTGCAATACCTTTGCACTCGCAAACAAACGCAAGGTGCCATAGCTCAGTTGGTAGAGCAAAGGACTGAAAATCCTTGTGTCCCCGGTTCGATTCCTGGTGGCACCACGCAAAAGAGAGTATCACGAAAGTGATGCTCTCTTTTTTTTGACTCATCCGCGATAGCGCGGCGATAGCACGGCATGCGCCGACAGAGCGCCGCCGCTGACATAGGCATGCACTCCGACTCTTCATCGCCAGTAATCTTGGGTCAGTAGAAATTTATCCCCACTAAATTTCTACTGACCCCAATCTCTTGCTGCGTCTTGTCCGTTACTTCTTGTCCGTTTATCTTCAATGACCTTGGAGCTACGCCAAAAATCAACCAACCACCTTCCGTGTTAAGAAAAGCACACGCCGAATGCATACCGTCCTTCAACTCGCCGGTACTCTTCTTCAGTTCCAGAGTCCGCAACTCATCGGATGCTATCAGTTTCTTTATATCGTCAATTGTCATTGTTTCTACTTTTCTATTTTGAAATTTGTGGTAATGGTCCACAAAACGTTTTGTTAACAACTCTATCTCGCATTAACTTCATATCCGTAAAATTACGGCATATATTTTGCACTATCTCCAAATAGTTGTCTGAACCATCATCTTTTTGATAATAATAAGGCTTTATAGAAACACAGTTTTGATGTTCAAACAATGTATTTAGTAGCGTTCTGTCAGAGTTACCACAAGAATGCCCCATAATATAAACTTGATATGGAGCGGATTCTATGAATTGTAGCAAGTTGCGATAATTGTTAGACTCTAAATATTTTATGGACTTGATGTTTCTTAAACACTCATTATCTGATTGCTTAAGGAAATTTTTATAATCATCATCAAGCTCATCGCCATAACCAAATATTATGCTACTAGGATTATTTAAGTCTCCATGAATATGATTTGTCGATGTAACTTTCAGATTCCCATATTTATCTGCTACATCAGTATAATTAAAATTAAGCAGCATAATATTCTCGGGAATTATTAAATCTTTTAGATAAATTTCTTCTATCTCTGATGAGTGTACAAATTTCTTTCTGAGCTGTTTAATATCCTCTTCCATAAAGTGCCTATCGGAGCCTTCATAACCATATCTACAAAGTAACAGTTGGTACGCATTGTCTTGTTGGATTAAATAATCTACGTAGTCATAATAAACCTGTAATTGTGAAAGACTAACATCATCTTTACGAATACTTCCATAAATTTGACGTTGTATCTCCATATTGCACTTTATATTATCTATTGTGATAGAAGAAAGATATTGAGCTAAAAGTTTCTGAATATAATGTAATTGCTTATTGAGCTCAGAAATTGTATAGGTACAGCTGTCTGGATTTATAATTGCATTCCCTAATAAGGCATAGTACTCTTTTTCTATGTCAACCCATCCTTTAGTTTCAATGGAAGTGCATATATTCTTGAAAAAAGGAGAAAATGAGACTTCAAAAGATTCAGGAGCATTGGTAATGCTATCAATAACTTCTTTACCGGATGGCTTATTAAAAAATTTTGGAAGATTGAATGCAAAGACATTCCAACAGCGATTGTAATTATTTGAAGTCATTTTGATAGAACAAAGGCAATCTTCCGATATAGGCGTAAGATTGCCTGCAAAAGAATTAACTCGTTTCTCCCAATACCAATTTATAAAATCTTCATATCTAGTCGGAAGTCCATGTGCCAAGTCAAAACCATTACCAATAAGTATTATTCTGTTCATATCTTTATTTATTTAGAAAAATCATACTTTGAAAAGAATGCCGACAATGAAGAATCTGGTTTTGGTACATCCGATAGTTTTTTCTCAATATCATTCCAATGAAAAGAATTATCACAAGCAGTATTAAGTTCAGTTAAATCAATCAAGATTTGTGATATCAACCGTATAATTTCTTTGTTGAGAACATTTAAAGCCTTTTGTGTATTCGGTGATGCGGATGTAATAACTGCATTAGATTCTCCTTTTCTCAAAGCATCCGATTTATCTGTATTAATTGCCATAGGTAAATAGATACAGTCACAGGCCAATGAATCTAATTGGTTTATCTCTGTAGAAAATAGACGTGTGATTATCCTTTTTATCGCCCGTGATCGATTAGAAGGAAAAAAAGGATTATAATCCAATGATCGCAATGATGGTGTTATTTGTTTTATTGTATTTGATAAATAGTTCAATAAATTATCAGATACATGTTCCTTATTGTTAAGAAGGTTCGTGATATTTGTATTCGCCGATTGTAGCTGACCATATATAAATGCTAATTGTGAAAATAAAAATTGTTCAATGGATTTTTTCATTTGAATAAAGCGATAAACTTCTGTAGCAATTACCACCAAGATACTCGCAAATGCGCCACTGAAACAAGTGAACAGGAAGTTGTTTGATATAAATCGTGAATTAATCGCACAAAATCCTATTTCCATGTTTATAGAAATTGTATAAGATATCGCCAAGCATAATATGCAAAGGATAACCAAATAAATAATAGTATGTTTTAATTGTGTCATATTACGGTTCTGCTACCATTGATGAATAAGAATCATTATCAATAACATAAGGGCGAGGCCGGCTGTGCCGTTTGAAATTCTCAGCCTGTTCCAAGATTTCCTTGAACACTTCATCACGGATTTTGGGAGGATAGCCTGCACGAGCCAATAAAACAATCACATTCATCTTCAAGGTTGCTCTCAAATCCGTACGATTCATCCAATCAGCAACATCAGACTGTTCCTCTACCATCTCCTTTACCTGTTTGGCAAGAGAGGTCAACTTCTCGTCTGGGAAATTATCTATAAAGTCGTATTTGGCAGCTACCGATTTGAGAATATCAAAGAAAGCCTTTTCCTCAAATGATAACCCCATAGAGTCTCCGGCTGTACGCTCGTTTGCAACATCCTCCATGAGTTTTACCATCTCTCCAACAACATCATCAATAACATCATTGGCAAGAGCAGCATCGTCAGAACGGTCGTTATACTTTTTGACAATATCTTCCAATCGCTTCGTAAAATCCACACCTTTTTGCTTATTGACCTTCTGCAACGATTCTATAACCTGTTTCAGAAGTTGCTCCATCAGCTTGACCTTCGTATTCTTGTAAGGTATCAAGTCAAGGCGTTTCATGTACTCTGATGAAAGAAGGTCTATTTTTTCATCAGCGGCAACTCCGATTTTAGCCACTTCTTCCACCGCGTCAGACAGTAACGCATCTTTAAGCATTTCTGCCACACGCTTATTCATCTTGACAGTATCAGGAGCATCCCCTCTTGTCAGTTTGGCTACAATAGAGCGGATTGCCAACATAAAATGAATATCGTTCTCCTCCTTTGTCAGATGTTCTGAGTTACAACATATATCATACGCCCCTTTCATCTTTTTGCAATGACGCATAAAGCGCGTTTCCGTCTCCTTTGTGCGTTGGATATGCTCTGCTGCTTTTTGCAGAATATTCAGTTGTTCAAGGGGCGAACTAACAAAATACGCACTCCAATCAAACTTGTTGAACATTCGTTTGATAATATCGAGTTCATCTTTGACAACTTTCACTGCCTCTTCAACTGTTTCAAGATCCGGGCCGTCAACATTGCCATTTCCTCCATACTGGTGCAGAGCTTCGTTCATCTGACGTTTGATGCCGAGATAGTCAACTACCAAACCTTTCTCTTTTCCGGGATAAACACGATTGACACGTGAAATGGTTTGAATCAGCGTGTGCATCTGCAAGGGCTTGAAACAATACATCGTGTCAAGGCTCGGCACATCAAAGCCTGTAATCCACATATCTACCACGATGGCTATCTTGAAATTGCTTTTCTCTTCTTTGAATTGCTTGTCCAAAGTTTTCCTATACTCATCATTGCCAAGCAGGTTATACAGTTCGTCCGGGTCATTATCCTTGTCACGGGTAATCACCATTGCAATACGAGGCATCGGTTTTATTTCTTCACGTTCTTTTTCTGAAAGCGTTTCACCCTCAATGCATTCCTTTATTTCTGTCCATTCCGGTCGTAGGCGGACAATCGCTTGATAAAGATTCCATGCAATAGAACGGCTACTGCATACAATCATAGCCTTTCCAAGCACAGACGAACCTTCCTCCACTCGCTTTTCATAATGTGCCACTATGTCTTGGGCAATCTTGGCAAGCAAGTCGGGGTCATTGAGAATGACATCTATTCGTGTCATTGTCTTTTTACTCTCTTCTATCTGATAATCACTTGCTCCTTCTTGCTTGCACTGCTTGTAGTAATTCTCTATTTCATTCACTTGGGCAGAATCAATCATGACTTTAGCTGCCCGACCTTCATAGACAATCTTGCGTGTAATTTCGTCAGCAACAGCCTCTGTCATGGTGTAGCGATCCACAATCGGGCCAAACACATCAAGCGTGTTGTCAAGCGGTGTTCCGGTAAATCCAACGTATGTGGCATTTGGAAAAGAATCACGCAAGTATTTAGCAAAACCATAGTGATGCTTCACCCCTTTTTCTGTTATCGTGGTTTTCTTCCCTATGCCCGCTTGCGAACGGTGCGCCTCATCTGAAATGCAAACAATATTGGCACGATTGCTCAACAAGCCCGTACTTTCCTCAAATTTTTGTATAGTGGTAAGATAAACGCCTCCGGCAGAACGGTTCTCAAGATGTTGCTTGAGTTTCTCTCTGTTTTCTACTTGAACAATCACCTTGTCTCCAATAAATTTCTTTGCATTTAGAAATGACTTCGATAATTGGTCATCAAGGTCTGTACGGTCTGTAATCATAATAATGGTAGGACTACTCAGTCTTTTGGAGCGCATCAGTTGACGTGCAAGAAAAAGCATGGTGTACGACTTGCCGCATCCTGTAGCACCGAAGTAAGTACCTCCTTTGCCATCACCATCCGGATTCAATCGCGAATGTTTCAGTATGTTGTCATAGAGCAATGTGGTAGCAAAATACTGAGGATAGCGACATACGATTTTATCCTCTGCCTTCGGTGTATCAGGCAGGAATATGAAATTATGTACTACATCCAGCAGGCGTTCCTTCCTGAACAAGCCGTGCATCATGGTGAACATCGTATCAAAAGCGCCATCAAGTACGGAGTCTGTAGCCTCTGCCTTATGCCAGCCATAGAAAAATTCGTATGGAGCAAAGAGCGAACCAATTTTATTGTTCACGCCATCGCTGATGACTACAAAGGCATTATAACGGAATAGCTTAGGAATATCTCGTCGATAACGGTTAGTCAGTTGCTTGTAAGCATTCTCAATCGTGGTATTTTGCTTGATGGCATTCTTAAATTCAAGCACCACCAAAGGCAGACCATTAGCGAATACAATACCGTCAGGAATGCGATGATGTTCTCCTTCAATGACAAACTGATTGACGAACTTGAAGGTGTTATTCCCAATCTCTGCATAATCAACAGGACACACATACAGGTTTGGCAGTTCTGGATTGGTACGTTTCAACGAAAAGCCCTCTTGCAGAAGTCGCAAAGCTTCTACATTTTCAGCATATACGCCTCCACCTTCCGAAGTCTCCAACTTAGCGATAGCCCGATTGATTTCATCTTCGGTTATTCCTTCTGTCTTATATCTTTTCTGCAAGAAATGGCGCAAATCATCGTAGAGAATAACATCTCGTGTGTCACGAGTGATATTCTCTCCATGTACATAGTCATAACCCTCATTTTTAAAGAGTTCTACAAACGCTTGTTCTAATTGTGCTTCGTTGAATGCTGCCATAGATGTTATTTTTCAAAAAGTTTCCTTCCTTTGTCTGTCAACTGGTATTTCTGTTTAGCACTTGTCGGTTTATCCGGCAATGTTCTTTCTATGTATCCAAGTGAAATAAGAGGAAGGAGAATTTTTCGTTTTAGTTCGTAAGTTTCCCCATAATCTATAGTTGAATTCAGAGCTTTGGCTCCCAAAGGCTCATCTTTCAATATACATAGAAGATCGATTGTCGATTGTGATAATTTAGGCACATTAGGGATGAACTTAGACTTATCCCAGACTTGAACAAACATTTGTTCAAGTATTTGTTCAAGCTCTTTCTTTTTAGATATAATGCTTTGATACACAAACTCTTGAACTTGAACAAATGATTGTCCAAGTATTTGTTCAAGTCTATGGTTTTGAGATCCGTTTCGAGTAACCGCTGTTATATTTCCCTCAAATTGCGCATGACACGGTATTGTCAACTGAAAGAAAGTTCTATTCTCATCTGTTTCAATCGTTGCTTCAGAGGAACCGTTAAGTCTTAAATGCTTCTGAATAGTCGGTATTCCTGTTGCACGTCCTTCTGAAAGGTTAAGCTCCTTCAAAAAGTCACCCAAACGGCGATTCCTGTATTTGCGTGTTTTCAATCTTCGTGCTTTCCTTATAGCCTCATCACTTATTGATCTATCCGGACCTGCATGACTCAGTATTTCCACTCTGTCAGGTTCGATGGTTATTTCAACAGGTTCACGTTCTTGATAATTACGATGATAAAAAGCGTTCACTACTCCTTCTTCAAATGCCTGATAAGGATAGTTGGTTATTTTTATTGATTCCGCTCTGTCTTGAGGCTTTATTATTTTTTGCTTTATCACATTTAATTTTAGATACGACAATGTTTCCCTGATTATATACGGAATCGGTCCGGTTATAGTCGGTACTTCAATCATTTCGTCAGGGTTTTCCTCGCTTCCTTCAGGGAATATTACAATCTCTGCCTGAGTAACAGGGAAGAATTTCTCCGGATGCGGACTAAACATCATCGCAGCCACGTTTTTGATGATACGGTCTTCCGTTGATCCTGTTAACAATTCCATTGCATCAAGAGTATCAATCAGCCTTGCTGCATCAAATGTTTGAACAAGCTTACTGCCTATTCTTTTCAGATGGTCAAATACCAAAACCGGAGAAATGTCATCAATTGAAATATTTGGATTGCCCCTTTCATCAAATGGAGTGTTGTTCGCCATGTCAAACAATTCATTCAGTATTTCGCCCTTGGCTTCAATGGAAGAAGACTTGCTGCGTATATAGTATTTTGGAGTAGACACTTGCTTGGCAACAACATTTTCAGGAACGCTATACGGTCGGTTATTACGCGCCGGTGCCCATATCGCCAATATGTATTTATTGTCTATTTCCACAATCTCTGTACGTGTCACATAAGCCGGTTTGATTTTTGCATCATAACCAACCATGTCTTTCATGATTCTATCAAGAGATTCAAGAGGCAGTCCCTCTACAGGACGCTTAGCTATACCATTGGCATCCTGTTCTACGCCAACAAGGATATAACCTCCGCCAAGGTTCTCAAAATCATTGGCAAACGCACATATAGAGTGGTAAATGTCAGACGGATTCCAGCCACGCTTGAATTCTATCCTGTTTGACTCAACTCTGCGCTTGCAGAGAAGGTCTTCTATATTTATTTGAAAAGCCATAGTATTACAAATTAAAAAGTTTTGAGAGATATAACGAAAGAAGTCCTTCAAGTTTAACAATCTCAGATGAATAACTTATTTTTGTTTTCAAAAATTTCGATAAGGGCTCATAGGTTGACTTAGTATCGGCAATGATAATTGGTTGAGCACAGATTAAATCTTGACTAAGATTTTCTTGTGCACCACCATTAGCCAAACGCTTAATTTCTTTTTGATAAGTCAGACAATGATAGTACAAATACGCAGATTCTTCATATGAATTGGTAATCATATTGCAACAAGCCTGATTGGTCGTTGTCGAACATGCCAGATAAGCGACTTGCGAAGCTGTGGCTCCATACATCGCCATTACCACAGCACCTTCTGGGATAAGTTTTGCCGAGCTTCCATTCAGACCATCCTCGCTTATATATTCTTCTGTATCAAAAACTACATTATTAGCAACCTCACCAGACTTTAACCAACGATATTGATGGTTATCCCAAAATTTTGGATTTGAACGGCTTGGGGTTCCACCCGACTTTGTTTCCTTACAAAATTCACCTATTGTACCCATTCGCCATCCATCTGGTAAATTTTCAGGGTCAATATCATCCACAAACATTTTGCGGTAAATTGTTTGGGCGGTTGCTTCAAGCGTAGCTATCAGGCGACGGTTGTTTTCAATCCGTTGCTTTATAGCCTGATATTCGGCTACAATCTTTCGTTGTTCATCGATCGAAGGAACTGGCAACAAGACTTCGCACATTTCACTCCATTCAAAAACTTCACGTGCCGAGCCATGCGATTTAAAACGGGCATATCTATCGAACTCAGGACGGCGAAACCACATCATCAGGTATTCAGGCAATAATTCTGTTTCGTCAATGACTTCGAAAACAACATAAGCCTGTGAAATAATACAAGGAGATTCCCCCTCATACAAAGCAATTGTTATTTTATCTCCATTGCGAGAAGTTACAGGAACATAGCCAAACTGTCGAGGTTGGACTATTTTATATGTACTCATATCAGTCCCCGTTGTATTTGCAATGGATGTGATAAACTGCTTAGCAATGCTTAAACCAAGCAGTTTATTTACAACAAAGTCTCGATTGCGCACATCAACTTGCCGGATATAATTACCCAATCTTTTATAATTCGATTTCATAACCCAATGATTTAAAAACATTAAGTACTGATTCTCGACTTTTGGCTTCTTGACGAAGGATGTCGGCAAGTTCCGATTGAAGTTCCTTCATGCGTGTGTCATAATCCACCGATTCATCCCGATTGACAAATTCGATGTATTTAGAAGGCACCAGCGAGAACCCCTTGTCTGCAATTCCTCCATCTTCACCAACACTTACCGATTTACAGAACTCCGGTATATCGGTATAGGTTTCTGTATGTCCTTCTCGCTGCCAATTATGGTAGGTATCGGCAACCTTGCGTATGTCTTCATCCGTGAAACGCACATACTTCTTTTCAAAAGGTTTGCCCATCTGACGCATATCCATGAAAAGAATCTCCTTTTCACGATCACGATAATGTATCTCCTCTCCGTTACGATTGACCACACGCGCCTTCTTGTTGGCGTTCAGAATCCATAGCGTAACAGAAATGTCAGTTGAGTAAAAGAGGTTTCGAGGCAGAATGACTATCGCCTCAACGAGTCCACGTTCAATCATTTTTTGACGGATAGCACCTTCCGCTCCATCAGCACTCAACGCGCCATTAGCAAGGATGAATCCTGCCACACCATTGGACGAGAGCTTGCTCACCATATTCAGAATCCAACCATAATTGGCATTTGAGGTAGGCGGTGTTTCATAACCACTCCAACGAGGATCGTCCGTCAGTTGATTGTCCGCTCTCCAGTCTTTTTGGTTGAACGGAGGATTTGCCATAATGAAATCGGCTTTCAAATTTTTGTGACGGTCATCGGTAAAGGTGTTGGCGGCATAATCGCCCAAGTCGGCTGCGATACCACGAATAGCAAGGTTCATCTTGGCCAGTTTAAAAGTGGTCTTGGTATATTCCTGTCCGTACACCGACACCTTGCGACGATTGCCGTGATGACTCTCCACAAACTTCATCGACTGCACAAACATGCCACCCGAACCACAGCAAGGATCATAAATCTTCCCCTCGTAGGGCTCAATCATCTCAGCTATGAGATTGACAATCGTCTTGGGTGTATAAAATTCCCCCTTACCCTTTCCTTCCTTTATGGCAAACTTGGATAGGAAATATTCATAAACACGTCCAATAATATCATTGCCGTCTGCGGATTCCAGAATCGTATCAAATCCATCAATCTTATCAAGCAATGAACCGAGTTTTTCTGCTTCTATACCCAACGAACTATAGTAGTTGTTGGGTAATGCGCCACGCAAAGGCTTGTTTTCCTTCTCTATGTCAGAAAGAGCTTTATCTACAATAGATGCGATGTTGGGTTGCTTTGAATTTTCTTTAAGATACGGCCAACGGGCTGTTTCCGGCAAATAAAAAACATTCTTGGCCGCATAAAACTCCACATTATCCACAAAGTCTTCCAAACCCTCATTGACAATTTCCTGACGGCGTTTCTCAAAATGAAATCCTGCATACTTCAAAAATATCAATGACAGGACAACGTGTTTGTATTCGCTCGGTTCAATAGAACCACGCAGCGCATCACATGCTTTCCATAACACCTCTTCCATCGGAAGATTATCCTTCTTATTAGTCGCTTTCTTTGCCATAATCATTTATTATTACCGCCATTGATAAGTTGGCGAGGGTCAACATTCAAAAGTCCTGCAATCTTCACAAGCATATCAAGGGAGGGTTGCATCTTGTTGGAACACCACCGTGAAACGGTTGCTTCGTTCTTTCCTACCTGTTCAGCCAACCATTTCCCGGTCTTGCCGTTCTCAACTAACACAACTTTTAGCCTATTTATCTTTTGCGATTCCATACGTTTTTATTTGCTTACAAATTACAATACTTTGATTTGTAACGCAAATATAGTGATAATACTCGGAAACGCCACATTGAGACTCAAAAAGTAGCATAAACGCCCATAAAACCAAGTATATTAGCTATATTTGCACTCACAGAGAGAAGAAATAGGCCAATGAACGAAGAAAACAAAATAATACTCTATCAAGACGATAACGAGATAACTCGCGTTTCTGTGCGTTTTGCCGATGAGGATTTGTGGTTGACACAAAATCAGTTGGCGGATATATATTGCACAACACAAGAGAATATCTCTATGCATATTAAGAATATATATGCAGATCACGAGCTAGATGAGAACCGAACTTATAAGAGATTCTTATTAGTTCGTCAGGAAGGCAACCGTCAGGTGAGACGCAACATTGACCATTACAACCTTGATATGGTTATCGCTTTGGGTTATCGTGTGCAGTCGCAAGTGGCTACCCGTTTTCGTCGTTGGGCGACTCAACGGCTTCATGAGTATATCCAGAAAGGATTTGCGATGGATGATGAACGATTAAAGCAAGGCGTTTCTTGACGTCTTGAAAAAATCTCTTAAACATCTGTCAATATTTCGTTTAAGCATCGTATTGTCCGTTTTCCCAAGGCAAAATCATGCGTTTTTGTCCGCTTTTCCAAGATTTTTTCTAATATTTGAAGCTGCTGCCGCCAAGGAACTCGCGCAAAAGGCTTGTGGCTGGGATTTGACGGTTGGGGATGGCGTTGAAGTAGCTGAGGAAACTGAGCAGACGGTATGCCTCGGCATATTCCGGCACGTTGTGCGGCACCTGCTTCAATATCGGCTCGGCAAAGTCCTTCATGACGCCAAGCTCGAATATCAGCGATGAGTTAAACATTGCGTCGGCGTTCTCCTGATACGGGAATATCCATTTTCCTTCGCCACGGCGCACGCTCGGCCAACGGCGGATGGTGTCGAGCGCCGACGTACCACGGTATTTGAAGTCGCGCACAATGCGGCGCAGCAGTCGGTTGTCGGTTGTCGGCACCCAGTTATGGTTGTCGATGTTGAGCGTTGTGAGCGCAGACACATACACCTTGTACTTCATCTCGTCGGGGATGCTTGCCGTCAGCTCTGGATTAAGTCCGTGGATGCCTTCCATCAGCAGTATCGAGTTGTCGTCGAGACGGAGCTTGTTGCCTTTGTATGTGCGCTTGCCAGTTGTGAAATCATACGACGGCATCGCCACCTCCTTTCCGGCGATAAGGTCGGTCAGGTCTTTGTTGAACTGCTCGATGTCGAGAGCGTAGAGCGACTCATAGTCATAATCGCCGTTCTCGTCGCGCGGCGTGTGCTCACGGTCTACGAAATAATTGTCGAGTGAAATCATCTGCGGGCGCACCAGATTGGCAAGCAGATGGATGGACAGGCGTTTGGTTGTGGTCGTTTTGCCCGACGACGACGGTCCTGCCACCAGCACCACGCGCGCGCCTCCCTGTCGGAAACGTTCGGTGATCTGGTCGGCGATGGCTCCGATTTTCTTGTCGTGGATGGTCTCTGCCACGGCAATCAGCATGCCCACGTTGCTCTTGTCGGCGACGGCCTTGTTGAGCATGCCCACGCTGCCCACTCCCACCGTCTTGTTGAGCTTTATATAGTCGGTAAACGCCTTGAACAGTTTTGGCTGCGGATTAATCCCCGCAGGCTTCGTGCGGTCGCCGGAAAAGTCGGGCGGCAGCAGGAGCAGTCCGCTCTCGTAGGGCACAAGGTCGAACACCCCGACATAGGATGTCGACGGCACAAGGTCGCCATAGTAACTGTCTACAAACCCTTCAAGGCTGTAATATGTGGTGTAGAGGTCGGCGGCAGTTTCAAGCAGCGTCACCTTGTCAGCCATCCCGGCGTTGCGAAACAACGTGATTACATCGGCTGTAAGCTTGGTGCTTCTGACAAACGGAATGTCGGCGGCTATTATTTCCTCCATGCGACGCTTCACGGCTGCGACAGTAGCGGCGTCGGCAGTCTGCCGGTCGATAGTGGCATAGTATCCGCTGGCGATGGAATGCTCTATGCACAGACTGGCGGCAGGATACAGGTCGTGGACTGCCTTGGCGAGCACCATGCAGAGCGAACGCACATACATGCGCTGTCCCGACGGATTGCCCTCATCGATGAAGTTCACCATCTTCGGCATAAAAAGCGGATAGTTGAGACCCTCGGTCTTGTGGTTGACGTGGGCGCATATCGGCTTCACGCTGATTTCATCCTTTATGCGGTTGTACACGTCGAGCAGTGTCTCTCCGCCTTTGACATCCATATATTTGCCTGTGTTCTCACAGAAAATCTGTATCTTGTCGTTCATAGTCGATTCGCGTTTTAAAGTTCAGCGTAAAGTTACGCTTTCTGACGCGATTATCCAATAACAACCCTGTCACAATTTGTTTTTGAGCGACAAATGCACTAAGTTTGCAGACAGTATGGCTAACATCTATGACAACAGACGGATCTGGAAGACGGTGTTTCTGGCGGTGTCGCTGGTGCTTGTGGCTTTCTTCCTCCACATTTCCAACAACTTGGTCGACGACCTTGCCGACCAGGAACGCGAGCGTATGGAGATTTGGGCCAACGCCACAAAGGCGCTGACATCGGCTCAGTCGTCCGACATCGACTTCTATCTGAGCATCATAAAAAACAACAACAACATCCCGGTGCTGCTTGTCGACGACAACGACAACATCCTGATGTCGCGCAACTTCAAGATGCCCGAACCCGTCGACTCGCTGACGCCCGACCTGCTGTCGGACGCCAACCGCGCGTTTCTCGCCAAGCGGCTCAAGGCTCTGAAAAAAACAAACAACCATATCCCAATCAAAATCGACGGCGCCACAACGCAACACATCTACTATGAGGACTCCACGCTGCTCACAAGCATGTCCTACCTGCCGCGCATCCAGATTGCCGTGATGATAATCTTCGTGATTATCGTATACCTCGCCGTGATGTCGACAAAAAAGGCTGAGCAGAACAAAGTGTGGGTCGGACTGTCGAAAGAAACCGCCCACCAGCTCGGCACGCCGATTTCATCGCTAATGGCATGGGTGCAGATGCTCGAGGCGTCGGGCGTTGACAAAGAGATTGTCGAGGATATGGACAAAGACGTGAACCGGCTGTCGATGATTGCCGACCGATTCTCGAAAATCGGCTCCAAGCCGGAAATGAAGCTGGAGCCCGTATGCGAGTCGGTAAGGCAGGGACTTGACTATATGCGTGCACGCATCTCCACGAGTGTGGCACTGTCGGTCAACCTCCCCGACGACGACCGCAACGTGATGCTCTGCCGTCCGCTGTTCGCATGGGTGATTGAAAACCTGTGCAAAAACGCTGTCGACGCCATGCAGGGCAAGGGAAGTCTCAACGTGACCGCCGGCTACGACCACCGCACGGCATTCATCGAAGTGACCGACACCGGAAAAGGCATTGCCCGAAAAAACTTCAAGACGGTGTTCAGCCCCGGATTCACCACCAAGAAGCGCGGATGGGGACTCGGTCTGACGCTGGCGAAGCGTATAATTGAGGAATATCACGGCGGACGCATCTTCGTCAAGTGGTCGGAAATCGGCGCCGGAACCACGTTCCGCATCGAGCTGCCGATAAAATAGCGACAAAAGCTCTGAAATTTTTTTGTAGTATAGTCGGTTTTTGCGTACTTTTGCGTTGATAAAAAATCATTTTGTCATGGTTCGTAAATATGACTATCTCGTAATCGGGTCCGGAATAGCGGGAATGAGTTTCGCGCTGAAAGTGGCAGAGACTGGCCGTGTGGCGCTAATCTGCAAATCGGACATAGAAGAGGCCAACACTTTTTATGCACAAGGCGGTGTGGCTTCAGTGACAAATCTCAAAGTCGACAACTTCGACAAGCACATAGAAGACACTATGATTGCCGGCGACTGGCTCAGTGACCGCGCTGCCGTGGAGAAGGTGGTGAAAGGCGCTCCCGAACAAATCAACCAACTGCTCAAGTGGGGCGTTGATTTCGACCGCAAGGAAGACGGTGAGTTCGACCTGCACCGCGAGGGCGGACACTCGGAGTTCCGCATCCTGCACCACGCCGACAACACCGGCGCCGAAATCCAGCAGAGTCTCGTGCGCGCCCTCAAAAGTCACCCCAACATCGACGTGTTTGAAAATTTCTTCGCCGTTGAAATCATAACCCAGCATCATTTGGGTAAAATCGTGACGCGACGCACTCCCGACATCACTTGCTATGGAGCATATATCCTCAACCCCGAAACTGGAAAAGTGGAGACTTTCCTGTCGAAAGTGACAGTGATGGCAACCGGCGGCATCGGTCAGGTCTACACCACGACAACAAACCCGATGGTGGCAACCGGCGACGGCATCGCAATGGTGTACCGCGCAAAAGGCACTGTGAAGGATATGGAATTCATTCAGTTCCACCCAACTGCACTATACCATCCGGGCGACCGTCCTTCGTTCCTCATCACTGAGGCTATGCGTGGCTACGGCGCCGTGCTGCGCACAATGGACGGAAAGGAATTCATGCAGAAATACGACCCGCGCCTGTCGCTCGCTCCACGCGACATCGTGGCGCGAGCCATCGACAACGAGATGAAGATGCGAGGCGACGACCATGTGTGGCTCGACGTGACCCACAAAGACCCGGAAGAAACGAAACACCACTTCCCAAACATTTACGCCAAGTGTCTGAGCCTCGGCATCGACATTACGAAAGACTATATCCCTGTGGCGCCGGCTGCACACTATCTGTGCGGAGGCATCAAGGTGGACCTCAACGGATGCTCTTCAATCCAACGCCTGTATGCCGTGGGTGAATGCTCATGCACAGGCCTGCACGGAGGCAACCGACTGGCTTCCAACTCTCTGATTGAAGCCGTGGTCTACGCCGACGCGGCGGCAAAGCATTCGATGGCAAACATTGCCCACTACTCGCTGCGCGAAGACGTGCCGGAATGGAACGACGAGGGCACGCAGCACAACGAGGAGATGGTGCTGATCACACAGAGCCTCAAAGAGGTGAACCAAATCATGAGCACCTACGTGGGCATCGTGCGCTCCAACCTGCGACTCGACCGTGCATGGAACCGCCTCGACATCCTATACGAGGAGACCGAGCGTCTGTTCAAGCAGAGCAAGGCGTCGCGTGAAATCTGCGAGCTGCGCAACCTCATCAACGTGGGCTACTTGATTATGCGACAGGCAAAGGAACGCCACGAGTCGCGCGGATTGCACTATTCAATCGACTATCCGCCTGAAAAACGCCGTTTGTAAGCGCTTTTCCACATACAGACAAAACAACACAGCGACGCCATCCGGTGCCGCTGTGTTGTTTTTGCTTATATTACTGATAAAGAGACTCACCCCTCCCCTATTTTTCACTTACAAACCGCTTGAGCAGAAACGCAAGAAAATATGGGAAAGTATAGAACCTGCCATTAAATCCAATATTCTTATTGCATAATTTAATGCCGTAACGGATATCCGGATATTTGCCGTCATTAGCCGTCAACTTTGACAACGATTTGGTTGCATTGTCCGATGCCTTCACCTCTATGGGTATCAATGTTTGAATGTCGCGTATGAAGAAGTCCATCTCTAACGTTGATTTTTCATTACGATAGAAATACAAATCATAGCCTTGCTTCGCCAACATATCACCTACAACGTTTTCATAAACAGCACCCTTGTAAGTGCCATAATTCTTATTCACCCGCATATCCTCCTGCGACTCCTCGTCGAGCGAGGCAACAAGCAAACCCGTATCCTTGTAATAGAGCTTATATGATTTCGGATCGTAGTTGCCCTTAAGCGGCAGGGAGATATGCGCAAGACAATGGCACACATTGACTATTCCGGCATCACTAAGCCATTCCACCGTGCCGACATATTCCCGGCTTCTGGCACCATGGGCAATCTTGCTGATCTGAAATTTCTTATTGTCTTGCCCCAAGAACACAGAAATGTGGTTGTAGACATTCTTTATCTTACCCTTGTCAAGACCTTGCGCATACTTCGTTATGTCCTCCTCATAGTCGAGAAGAAGTTGCCGTTGCATCTTGAGCGTGCCGCTGAAATTGCCCTTCTTTACAAACAAACTGACCACCGCCGGCATTCCGCCGACAATCATATAGTCGCGAAACAACCCTCCCAACACATCCATCTCCAAGCTCGACAACGGTGTGACTGACACCATCTTTTCGAACAGTCGCTCTACAAACGCGGAATCATAACCTTTTGCCCACAGAAACTCCTCAAAATCCATGGAATGCATTGTATAATCCTCTTTGTAGCCCACACTGTTCGACTCTATTTCCTGATAATTAATGCCCATAAGCGAGCCGGAGCAGACCACGTCATACCTACCATCTATTTTGAATGCCTTAAGACTTGTGGCGCAAACAGGGCAGTCCTGCATCTCATCGAAAAAGAAAATCGTGTTGCCCGGTTCTAATTCTATATTGGGGTTGATAAGCGTGATGTTGCGCACAACACTGTCCACATCATAGCCGTCATCAAATATCGACTTGAATTTCTGCTGTAAAACAAAATTGATGGCAACCACATTCCTATAGTTGTCATTTGCAAATTGCATGATGGATGCCGTCTTGCCAATCTGCCGCGCTCCTTTGACGATAAGAGGCAATCGATCCTCGTTTTCCTTCCATTCTTTGAGAAAGTCGTCTATTTTTCTCCGCATTAATCTCATAATCAACACATTTTTCTTTTGCAAAGATAGCGTTAAATCACAAAATTCCAAGCAAATATATGCGAAAAATCACAAAATTCCAGTCCTTGTGGCCTATTTTATCACAAAATTCCAAGGAGTCACACATGAAAAATCACAAAATTTCCAATTTCTACTCCTTACGACCTTCCTTCTTTTTGCGGAAACGGCCAAGGGCATAGCCCAGCACTTCGCGCTGAATTGTTGAGTTCAGGAAGCGGTTTGCCACATAATAGAGCGCGAAGCACACAGATGTCTGCGCAAGGATGTTGAGCCACGGATTAGCAATGCCGACAAGCACAAGGCACTGAACCGCAGCCACAGCGCCCGAAATGACGGCATACGGAAGGATGTCGCCCACCACGTTGCGCGTCGGATAGCCTACGATGCGACCAGCCACAATCACGGCATAGACAAAGAACAGCGCCGATGCCACAAGCTGTCCCCAAATCATCGCCGTTATGCCCATGGGGATGGTCACCACGATGGCGGCTATCATCAATGCGTCTTTGACCGATTCGTAGACCACAAGCGAGCGCGAACGCCCGAGTCCGAGGATGTAGTTGTTGATGTTGGTGGCAAGCACTATGAAGATGCCGCGCACGGCGAGTATCTGAAACAAGATTATGGCTTCATCCCACTTCGTGCCAAAAAGGATGTGGAATATCGGTTCGGCACACGTCGTGAGCAACAGAAGCAGAGGAAAGACAAGATAGGCGGTGAAGCGGTTCATCTTGCGCATGGCGCGCAGCAACCGTTCCCTGTCATCCTGAAAACCGCTGAGCACGGGCAGGAACGACGCCGTCAGTATCTGCGCTATCGACTGTATGCCCATCTTGCTCCATTTGTCGGCTTGCGTGTAGCATCCGAGTTTGGCAAGGTTGTAGTAAGCACCGATGATAAACGAGTAGGCGTTGAGCGACAATGTGTTGAGAAATGAGCACACCATCACTCCGCTGCCAACGGAAAACACCGACCGCAGCGACGCCATGCTGAACCCCGTGCGCGGAAGCCAGCCTGTTGTCGTCCACAGGAAGACCGATTTGACGGTGGCGAGCACAATGGTCTGCCACACGATTGCCCATGCGCCGTAGCCTTCCACGGCAAGCCAGATGCCCACGGCTCCCGACACGACAAGCCCCAGCGAGTTGGCTATCGCCACGCGCGCCATCGTCATCTGCTTCATCATGCGGTTGGTCTGCACAAGGGCGGTGGCGTTGATGATAAACGACAGGAACATCACCCTCGACAGGCTTATCAGACGCTGGTCGCCGAAGGTGTCGGCAATCAACGGCGCACACGCCCACAGGATGGCGTAGATGGCAATGCTGATGCCGAGGTTGAAATAAAAAACCGTACAATAGTCGGTTTCAGTAGGCGATTTTTTCTGTATCAGCGCCGCGCAGAATCCGCTGTCGACAAACAGTGATGCGAACGCTTGAAACACAAGCATGGCGCCGACCAGTCCGAAGTCTTCCTTCGAGAGCAGGTTGGCAAGCACGACGCCCGTGACGCCGTAGAACACCTGCGACGCGAATTTGTCGATGGTGTTCCACTTAAGCGTGCGCGCCGTTTTCAGTTTAAGTTCGGTTTCTTCCACGCGCCTATTCTCGGTTTACGACCGCCGGCTCCGGCACTTCCATCAAGTCGAGCAAACCGGTGCCGTTGTCGGTGGTTTCCGAGCCTTCGGCAGCCTCTGTTTCCGGCTCATTGTCTTCAATCACATCGGTGGCTTCTGTCTCGACGCCGCCTTCGAGCTGCACGATTTTCACATTCGACAGCTTGCTCTTGGTGATGACAGGTTTCCCGATATAGTACACCTTTCCTGAGCCTACGCCCTTCACGGAGAGCGTTTCTTTAGAGGCGCAACCTATTGCACCGGTGCCCATCAGCGTGCATTTCACGTGTTTCGCCACCACCTCGTCGGCTTGAATCTCGCCGGTGCCCACATTCTTTATCGACAAGTTCTCACATTTGCCCGATGTTATGATTTTACCCTTTCCCGTGAGCAGTTTAAGGTTGATGTTGATAGCGTCAAGACCATTGGCGATGATTGTGCCGTTGCCTTGAAGCTGTATGTCGATTTTAGCCCCCGGAGCCACATTGCGCAGCGTCAGGGTGCTGTCTTTTGTATTCTCTGCCTTGTACAGATACGACGAATAGACATAGACCGTAGGCAGTGTCTTGACAGTGATTGCTGCAGGGTCGAGCTGTATTTTCAGTCTGCCCTTCGAACGCTCTGCCATAATGTAGGATGTGTATTCCTTCTCGATGTCAAACGCCACGATGCCCACTGAGTCGGCATTGTTGGAATAGACCACGTTGATGCCGTCGTTAACCACCAGTTCGTTGAATTCGCCCACATTGATGGTGTGTGGAGTGGCATTTACCGCTGCCGCGCAGCAGAGGGTGATGATAGCCAAAAAGAATTTCTTCATAACGTCGCTTGTTTCTAAATATGTAAATAATCAGTTTCTATGCGTTGCAGCACGTCGTCGAGCTCTGCCCACGTCTTTGCCTGAAGCATTGCGATGCGCGTTTCCCTGAAATTGGGGATACCCTTGAAGAGCGGCGACGCGGCAAGATGACGGCGGATGTGGAGAATGCCTCTCAACTCATCGATGCCTTCGATGCTCTCCGCAATCTGGCGGCGGAGCAGCGCCATCTTCTCCGACGCCGGTATCTCTATCGCGGTGCCGTGGAGCAGATAGTGCTTCATTTCGCGGAAAATCCACGGAGCGCCTATCGAGGCGCGGCCAACCATCACAGCATCCACTCCATAGCGGTCAAAAGCCGTTTTCAAGCCCTCTGGCGTCGTGATGTCGCCGTTGCCGACAATCGGTATCGTGATGCGGGGATTGCGCTTCACCTCGCCGATAAGCGTCCAGTCGGCGTCGCCGGTATACATCTGGCTGCGGGTGCGGCCGTGGATTGTAAGCGCACGGATGCCGCAGTCCTGAAGCTGCTCGGCGAGCGTGGTGATGATTTTGTTTTCGCAGTCCCAACCCAGACGGGTCTTGACCGTCACGGGCAACTTCACCGCATCGACCACCGAACGCGTGATTTGCAGCAGCTTGGGCACGTCGCGGAGCATTCCTGCCCCCGCGCCTTTCGACGCCACCTTCTTCACCGGACATCCGAAATTGATGTCGATGACGTCGGGACCGGCTGCCTCGGCGATTTTTGCAGCCTCCACCATCGGTTCCACCTCCTTGCCGTAGATTTGTATCGCCACAGGCCGCTCGGCGGCGTTGGTGTGGAGTTTGCGGGTGGTGCTGTTGATGTTGCGCACAAGAGCGTCGGCCGACACGAATTCCGTGTAGACCATATCGGCTCCCTGCTCTTTGCAGATGAGACGGAACGACGGATCAGTCACATCTTCCATCGGTGCCAGCAGCACTGGGCGTTCTCCCAAGTCAATTGTTCCTATCTTCATTCGCTTCTTTCGTTTTGTGTGCGCAAGTTACGCATTTTTATCTGTCTTTCCAACATTGCCGGAAATTGAAATGTTCATTCTTAATGTCCTATTTTTCTGTCTGTTTTGTCGGTTGCACGCAGACGGGCAAGCATTTCTGCAGCCGTCAGCAGGCTGACGGGATGCCGCCACCCGGGCGACAACTCGCAGAGCGGTGCCAGCACAAACTCGCGTTTGTCCATCCGTGGATGAGGCAGGACGACAGTGGCGGTGTCGACAACCTCATCGCCGGCATACACGATGTCGATGTCAAGCTGACGGTCGGCATAACTGCCGTCGGCATTGCGGTGGCTGGAGCTTCCCGCCTCGCGCTCGATGCGCTGGAAGATGTCGAGCAGACGCCCGACGGGCAAGTCGCTCTCAAACTCGACAGCGATATTGAAAAAGGAGTTATCAGACTGATAACCCCATGCTTCAGATTCGTATATGCTTGAGACTCGCGGGGTGCTGCCTACAATGCGGGAAATCTCATCCACGGCGCGGCGCAAGTTTGCCTCGCGGTCGCCGAGATTAGTCCCGATGTTGACACTCACTGTCCGCATTGCTTGCGTTTACAGCGTTTTTGAAACCTCTACTTCTTCGTAGGCTTCAATCATGTCGCCTTCCTTCACGTCGTTGTAGTTGGCGATGTTAAGACCGCAGTCGTAGCCCGACGACACTTCCTTGACATCATCCTTGAAACGCTTCAGAGAGCCGAGCTCGCCCGTGTAGATGACAATGCCGTCGCGGATAAGGCGCACTTTGCTCGTGCGTTTCACCTTGCCCTCGCGCACCATACAGCCTGCAATCGTGCCGACCTTCGATATCTTGTAGGTCTGAAGCACTTCTGCCGTACCGGTAACCTCTTCTTTGAGCTCCGGCGAGAGCATTCCTGCCATTGCGTCTTTAACCTCCTCGATTGCATCGTAGATGATTGAGTAGAGACGGATGTCGACGCCATCGTTCTCTGCCAGACGGCGGGCGGCTACCGACGGACGCACCTGGAAGCCGATAATAACGGCGTCGGATGCGGCGGCAAGCGTAACGTCGCTCTCCGAAATCGCACCCACGGCCTTATGGATTACGTTGACCTGAACCTCTGGTGTCGACAGCTTGATAAGCGAGTCGCTCAACGCCTCGATTGAGCCGTCAACGTCACCTTTGACGATAAGGTTCAACTCGTGGAACTCGCCCAACGCGCGGCGGCGGGCAATGTCGTCGAGGCCAGGCATACGGCGGGTGCGCTCCTTGACCTCACGCTGCAACTGCTCGCGGCGCGTGGCTATCTCGCGTGCCTCACGGTCGGTGTCAAGAATGTTGAACGTGTCGCCGGCGGTCGGCGCACCGTTCAGACCGAGCACCAATGCCGGTGCCGCAGGGCCTGCCTCCGTGATGCGCTGGTTGCGCTCGTTGAACATGGCGCGGATCTTGCCATAGCTTGTTCCTGCCACCATGATGTCGCCCACACGCAGCGTTCCGTTGCTCACAAGCACGGTTGCCACATAGCCGCGACCCTTGTCGAGCGACGACTCGATAATCGAGCCTGTTGCCTTGCGGTTGGGGTTGGCTTTAAGGTCGAGCATCTCTGCCTCGAGAAGCACCTTGTCGAGCAGTTCTTTAACGCCGATACCCTTCTTGGCTGAGATTTCCTGCGACTGATATTTTCCACCCCAGTCTTCCACGAGGTAGTTCATATTGGCGAGCTCCTCCTTGATTTTGTCAGGGTTGGCGGCAGGCTTGTCTATCTTGTTGATTGCAAACACGATTGGCACACCGGCTGCCGAGGCGTGGTTGATTGCCTCGATGGTCTGCGGCATCACGTTGTCGTCTGCGGCAACGATGATGATGGCGATATCCGTCACCTTGGCTCCGCGGGCACGCATCGCCGTAAATGCCTCGTGGCCCGGGGTGTCGAGGAACGTGATGCGGCGGCCGTCCTCAAGCTTCACGTTGTAGGCTCCGATATGCTGCGTGATGCCACCAGCCTCGCCGGCGATAACGTTGGCGTTGCGGATGTAGTCGAGCAGCGATGTCTTACCGTGGTCTACGTGTCCCATCACGGTCACAATCGGCGGACGCGGCAGCAAATCTTCCTCGGAGTCGGCCTCCTCGTTGATTGCCTCCGACACTTCCGCACTGATATATTCTGTCTTGAAACCGAATTCTTCTGCTACAAGGTTGATGGTCTCAGCATCGAGTCGCTGGTTGATGGAAACCATCACGCCGATATTCATACATGTGGCGATAACCTTGTTGACCGGCACATCCATCATCAGTGCCAAGTCGTTGGCTGTCACGAATTCTGTTATGCGCAGCGTCTTGCTTTCCTTTGCCTCCAATGCGGCTTCCTCGCGCTCGCGCTCTTCAAAAGCCTCACGCTTCTCTTTTCTCCATTTAGCACTCTTCTTCTGAGGCTTGTTGGTGAGGCGCGCAAGTGTTTCCTTAACCTGCTTCTGCACGTCTTCTTCGCTGACCTCTGCCTTTATGTGGCGCTTGGCCTTGTTGTTCGGACGGTCGGCGTTCTTGTTCTTGTTGCGGCGGCTGTCGTTGTTGCCTCCACCTTGCTTCTGTCCGCCGGCTTGCTGTCCGCCCGGATGCTCAATATCGACTTTCTCCTTGCCGATGCGTTTGCGCTTGCGCTTCTCGCTGTCGGCGTTTGCGCCTCCGTTGGCTTGTTTTTCCTTGGCGATGCGCTCTTTACGCTTTTCCTCCTTCGACTTCTTCTTCGGACGGGTCGACTGGTTGATGGCGTCAAGGTCGATTTTGCCGAGAATCTTAGGAGCGGCGATTGTTGCCACGACAGTCTTGATTTCGTTGGATTCCGAAACCTCAGGTGCTGCGGCTTTCGGCGCGCTCTGTGGCTGTGGCGCCGGCTGCGGAGCTGGCTTTGCCTCCTCTTTCACCTCCGCCTTCTTAACCTCTTCCTTTACCTCTTTCTTTACCTCTGGTTTAGGTTCCGGCTTCGGCGCAGGCTTCGGTGCGGGTGCGGGCGCAGGTGCTGGCTTGGGCTCTGGCTTCTTCTCTTCAACGACAGGGTTGTTGTGCTTGTCGAGTTCGATTTTGCCGAGAATCTTCGGCTTCTGCACGGTTTCCACAACAGTCTTTATCTGCTCCGGCTTTTTAGGCTCTTGCGATGTCTTGTTTTTCACTTTGTCCTTCTGACGCTCCGAGGCATAGCGCTCCGACTTCGACTTCAAGTCTTTGTCGTTTTTAAACGCGCGCACCAGCATTTCGTGCTGCTCGTCGGAGATGCGAAGGTTCAGGTTGCCGGGATCGCCGACCTCCTGATTGTGTTTCTGCAGAAATTCCACCAGCGTAGGAATCCCCACATTCAAATCGTTTGCTACTTTGCTTATCTTTATTGGCATATTGCTTGTTAAGTTTCCTGTTGTTAATCCTCAAATTCCGCTTTCAATATATCGAGCACTTGGTCGACAGTGCTTTCCTCAAGGTCGGCTTTGTCGATTATCTGCTCGCGTGGCATGTTGAGGACGGCTTTTGCCGTGGTGCAGCCGATGCCTTTGAGGGCGTCGATAACCCAGCTGTCGATTTCGTCGCTGAATTCATCAAGATAAATGTCGTCGCTGTCCTCTGTGAAGCGGTAAACGTCGATCTGATAGCCGGTCAGCATTGTGGCAAGCTTGATGTTCAAACCGCCTTTTCCGATGGCAAGCGACACCTCTTCCGGAAGCAGCATCACCTCGGCGCACTTCTCTTCCTCGTTGATGCGGATTGACGACACCTTGGCGGGGCTGAGGGCGCGGCGGATGTAGAGTTCGGGATTCGTTGTGTAGTTGATCACGTCGATGTTCTCGTTGCGCAACTCGCGCACAATGCCGTGGATACGAGAGCCTTTCACGCCGACGCATGCGCCGACCGGGTCGATGCGGTCGTCATACGACTCTACGGCTATCTTGGCGCGCTCGCCAGGGATGCGGGCGATGCCTTTAAGCAGGATGAGTCCGTCGTGAATCTCCGGCACCTCAATTTCAAACAGACGGCGGAGGAATTCAGGGCTTGTGCGCGAAATTATCACCTTCGGGTTGTTGTTGGCGTTCTGCACTTCCTTGATGACGGCGCGGATGGTTTCGCCCTTGCGGTAACGGTCGCTCGGAATCTGCTCTTCCTTCGGGAGGATGAGCTCGTTGTGTTCCTCGTCAAGAACAAGCACTTCGCGTTTCCAGATTTGGTAGACCTCGCCTACTACAATCTCGCCTTCCATTGCCTTGAACTTGGTATAGATGGCGTCTTTCTGAAGATCGAGTATCTTGGAAGCGAGCGTCTGACGGAGTGTCAGGATGGCGCGGCGGCCGAATTTCTCAAAAACGATTTCTTTCGTAACGTCCTCGCCGATCTCGCATTCTGGGTCAATCTCGCGGGCGGCGGTAAGACCGATCTGCATGCTCGGATTCTCTACAGCGCCGTCGGCCACTACTGTGAGGTTTTGATAAATCTCGCAGTCGCCCTTGTCTGGGTTCATGATTACGACGAAATTCTCGTCCGATCCAAACATCTTTGCCAGCACGTTGCGGAACGATTCCTCCAACACGCTGATCATTGTGGTCTTGTCGATATTCTTCAGCTCTTTAAACTCCGAAAAGCTGTCTACCATGCTTATGGTTTCCTCTTTCTTTGCCATAATGTCTTAAAACTGGATTACGTATTTTGTATATTTTATTTCGTTATAACCGAAGCGGAGGTCTTCCTCCTGCTCCACCGGACGCTTGGCGCCTTCGGGTTTCACTTTCTTGACCACCGTAAGCACGAAGCCGTCGGCGTCGGCACTCTTGAGCGTGCCTTTGAGCTTGCGCCCGTCGGCGGTAAGCACTTCAACCTCGTTGCCTTCGTTCTTGTGATACTGGCGTTCTACGCGCAGTGGCGATGTCAGTCCGGCTGAGCCGATTTCAAGTTCATAATCTTCCTCGTCGCGGTCAAACTCACTCTCAACAAGTCGGTTAAGGCGGATACACTCATCTATGTCCACACTTGTGTCGCTGTCGATTTCCACCACGATGTTGTTGTCCTTGCTGATTCTGACGTCGACGAGAAAAAGGTCGGTGCCTTCCATTCCTCGCTCCAAGACTGCTGTCAGCGCGCTTTTGTCAATCATTCTTCAATTGTTGATGTATTAATAAAACAATGGAGAAGACTTCCGCCCCCTCCATTTCCGTCTGCAAATATACTTATTAATAGACAAATGCACAAACATTTGGTTTCAACGGCTCAAAAACTGTCTTATAATTAGCGATATTTAACACTACCAAGCAAATTATACGTTTTTTTAGCATCCTCAACGCGCTTTTTTTGACGTTCGCCTGGGATGCCTGTTCCGTTACCGCGGCAGTTGCCGCTCATTCTGTGGGTTAAATAAGTTAAAAACTTGTTCCCGATGCTTGTTTCTCAAAGAAATTTCATATCTTTACGCAGTTTAGTAATAACCTAACCGAAAAAGAACAAAGAAAAATACAGAATACACATCATTTATTAACTTAAAATCTTTTTTATGAGAAAGTCTTTTAAACACATTCTGTTGGCTGGCTTGACCATTGCATCGACAGCCATGGCTATGAATGCACAGACTTTGACGCAGGACTGGAAGGTGACCGAGGGTCTGCCTACAGCCGGCAATGCCCGTTGGGGCATTGGTTTCGACGGAAAAGTCTACACCAACGACAAAAGCGTGCCTCAAATCATCGCTATTAATGCCGAGGGGCAAACCACTGTAGCAACGAGCGCTGCAGGTACAGCAATCACTGTCGATGGAGCTGGAAACTTCATCGTAAACGATGGTTTTCCTAACGCCGCTTCTTCAACAACGTTCAAGATTCTCCCTGCTGGAACAACGGAGATGATTGATTTGACAGTCACTCTTCCTGAAGGCGTGACAGCCGGCCGTATGGACTTCTTGGGTCGCGCTGTCGGCAATGTTATGTCGGAAACAGGCGGTGCTTTCTACATCACTCCTGCCAACTCTGGAAAAATTGCAAAAATCTTTGTTGCAAAGGGTGTTCAGGTCGCTGAAAAGTCAAAAGCTATCGCTGCTGGCATCGCATGCGCTTCCGACGGACATGTTCAACCTGCCGACAACAATCCTGAAACCGACAACATTTTTGTGCGTCCGGCACGCGCGCAAGCTTTCTTTGACGGCTTGACAAAGGTCGGAACGGCAAACCTTACCGCTGGTGGTGACGCTGTCACTCTCGACGGAACTTTGTTCACATTCGAGCCTTGCGGAACAAACTACGTTGACGGCTTCCAGGTTGTGAACCGCACAACAAACGAGGTGGTTGCAACTCACGAAAACGAATTCTCAAAATCTGCCGCCGCTCCTAACCAGAACGCGATTTCTGTAGAGAAGGTAGACGAATACACTGCTGCAATCTACCAATACGTTCCTGGTCAGATAGCTGCAAAGTACACATTCTCTATTCCTAAGCCGCTTCCTGCTCTTGAGGCCCGCAACGCTTACGCTTACGACATCAAGGTGGAACCTGCCGCTGAAAACTACACTGTTTCTTATCGCTTGAACGCTCCTGCTGAATCTGTAAAGGTTCAGATGTTTGTCGACGGCAAAATGACAAAGGAATACGAAGGTACTACTGTAGCTACTTACGGTGACTACGAAATGACAACCCTCAAAAACCTCAACTCTGTTGAAGTCCCAGGTGCCGACGTTCCTAAAGACGCATTGGTGCAATTCAAGGTTGCCGTTACAAGCGCCACTGTTGCCGAGCCTACTGTAAACACTAAGAAATACAGCTTCTACCACCCGTCAAGCGTGGACGTAGACAACAACACCGACAGCCCTAACTTCGGACGAATCCTTGTTGCCGAGGCTATGGCGGCGAAACCTACCGGCTACCACTCTTCTGGCGAAAACAACGGTCTGTATGCTTTCGACCCGACCATGAACCCTATCAAGAATTCGGAAGGTAAATATGCGTTCAAGGGCGGTCAGACTTTCCAGACTACATTCCCTAATGGAAAAACTTCTTACGACCCTCGAAAAGTGCGCATCGCTGCCGACGGCCGTATCTTCCTGAGCGGTCAGAACTCTAACGGCATCGCGCTCTGGCAGGTTGACCCAACCGACCTCAACGCTGCGTTCAAGCCGGTAATCAAGGGCACTGCAAACCCTGACACTTACGAAATCACTAACGAGGCTGGCGAATTTATCGCTGCGCCTAACGTAAGTATGGACCTCGCAGGCTCTGGCTATGGTCTCAAGCTGTTGATGCTTTCTACAAACGCAAGCGGCACTGGCTTCTCTTACTCTGGCTACCGCACTGACGAGTACCTCCTCGGCAAGGCCTCTACTTGGGACAGTGCTCCTTCAAAGGCTATCGACGCGTTGACTGGTCAATACACAATCACTCACACAAACTCTACTGCTATCTACGACAACGAGGGCGGTATATGGTATGCCAACTCTCGCTCTAAAGCTACGGAAGCAGAACCTACTTTGGTCCACATCAACGCTGAGGGCGTAGAGGACTACAAGGTTGACTCTAACGACAAGGGCGGTTTCTACGGCGGTGGCGGCATCCGCTTCAACGCCGACTTCTCTCTCCTCGCCATCGGTACTTCTGACAAGACTCTCACAGTATTCGAGGTTTCTAAGGACGACAATGGCGCTCCTGTTTTGACTGAGAAATACAAATTCGCTACGACTATCGGACGCAACCTCAACGACATCGCTTGGGACTGCGCAAACAACCTCTACATTGTCAGCAACAGCGGTGAGTTGTTGAAAACTGTCGCTCTTCCCCGCGAAAACGGTGAAGTGGTTGTTGCCGCTCCAAGCAGCTACGACATCAACATCTCAAGCGACGAGTATCCTGCTTCTGTTTACATCATCGGTTCTGATAATGTATGGAACCCTGAAGACGGCGTGAAATTGACTAAGGGTGAGAACGGTGTCTACACTGGCACTTTAACAGGTCCTTGCAACTTCGGTATCACTACAGTGCTTAACGCTGACTGGGATGTTGTCAATGCAAACCGCTACGGTTTTGTGACCGACAACGCTGCCGTTACTCTCAACCAGGCTACGCCTATCGTGAAGGCTGTCGGCGCTATCCGCGTGGCTGAGGAAGGCGAATTCGAACTCACTGTCGACCTCAAGAACATGACTGTCCTCGTTGCTGGCGAAGCTCCGGTGGTTTATCCTGAGAAGCTTTACCTCCTTGGCTCTGTAGAGCCTAACGCTTGGGATCCTGCCGACGAGACTCACGTTGCCAACCAAATATCTGAGGGCATCTATCAGATTGATAACGTCTCGATTCTCGCTGCCGATGAAAACGACTATGGCTACTTCGCATTCACTTCAACTCCTGGCACTTGGGCCGATGTCAACGCTCATCGCTACGGTCCGGCTGTAAAGGATACTGAGCTTGCCGACAAGACTATGTCTGCTATCGGCTTGAACGGCGACACTTCTTACAAGATCAAGAGCGGTGCATACAGCATCACTGTCGACCTCGGTCTCAACACTATCTATGCTGTCCGTCTGGGCGACAACGTTAACGACGCTGCCGTTGAAGCGGCTAAGGTTGTTGCTGGTATCGGCGAAATCCGCATCATCGGTGAGGCTAACGCTGTTTCTATCTTCAACGCTGCCGGACAGGCTGTTGCTGTAAACAGCAAGGACGCTCAGTTCTTCGTTGCAAGCGGCATCTATGTAGTTGTTGTCGATGGCAAGGCTACTAAGGTTCTCGTGAAATAACATTTCACTTCAATAAATCTAAAAAGGCGAGTCCCGAAAGAGACTCGCCTTTCTTTTTCGCCGTCCTCGCCGGGACGGCTTGAAAAGACACTTCGTTAATTCTTTCATCCGGCGCACTGCGCCATAGCGTCGGCTCGCTTCTTGCGCGTGCAAAACCGCTCGCACTGCAGGCAGATGTCGTAGCCAAGCAGTGCTCCGAGGATGAAATCCTCCTCGGGCGACAGCTGATGGAGCGGGCGCACGATAAACTGCCTTACCGCCGCAATGCATTCCGGCTTGCCGAAATACAGATTGACGTTGTTCTCGTTGGCCGACTGCTCGAAGTGGCAGATGCCTTGATCGTCGAGTCGTGCCACGGCTGCCGCCAGATAGCGACGGTTCAGCGTGCATAGCACCATGTTGCGCACGCCTTTCTTATATTCGTACACATAGTTGAGAAACACCTGAAGCTCGCTCGACAGCATCGTGTTGGCTATTTCCATCATTGTCGTTGGTCGTTTTTTATTTTGTCATTGACGTTTGTTTCTGTCTCTCGGTTATTCCACGCCCTCGTTCTTCAGCTGTGCGACCCAGGCGTCGATGCGTCCGTCGGTCTTGTCGTCTTCGTTGACTTCGTCGAGTGCCAGACCGACAAACTTGCCGCCGCTCTCTGCCGCCGAATCATCGTAGGTATAGCCGGAGGCATCGACCTGACCGACAAACGTGCAGCCGGTGGCTGCCAGACCATCGTGGATTTCGCCCATGGCACTGCAAAACGTGTCGCTGAACGACGAGGAGTCGCCGCAGCCGAACAATGCTACTTTCTTGCCTGTCAAGTCCTGACACTTCAGCTGGTCGAGAAAGTCGTACCAGTCGTCTTGCAGCTCGCCGGCGCCCCATGTGGAGGTGCCGAGCAGCAACGCATCGTAGCCCACGGCATCGGCGGCTGTGGCCGACCCTACATTGTGCACGTCGGCGGAGGCTACGCCGAGTTTCTTCGCTATTCGCTCTGCAACAGCCTCGGTAACACCTGTTGTTGAGCCATAAAAAATACCAATTTTCATCTTCGTGTAGTTTAATTGTTCATTGTTGTTTTTCTGGTCGTAAAATTACGTCGGCGCATTGCCTTCTGCAATACCTAAATCAGCGTAATTTGACCGCTGCGGCATACCTATCATTTTGTGAAAATTTGATAACAAGGCAGTCTGTCAACGCTTTACAGCCAACAATCGACCCTGTCGGAGAGCGTGGCGGCAAGGCGCAGACCGGATAGCGTCCGGGCGGCGTTGTCGCGGAATTGCATGGCAAGACTCTCGCGGGCGGCATAGCAGCTGGCAAGCACCGACTGTGCGACGTAGCGTTCTGCATAGCGGCGCAGGCTCTGGGCGGTGCCGACGCCGTCAACGGTCAGCGACAGCGTGTAGGTGGTGTCGCTGTCGGAGGGAATCGAAAACGATTGGCTGTCTACGATGCTCGCGAGTTCGCCGGCAAGACATAGCCAGGCGTTGAGGCAATAAACGCCGAGCAATCGGCGGTTGTCGGACGAGATTACTGCCGGACGGCTGTCGCGGCCGCTCATCAAGGCGAGGCACGCACTCTCGGCATAAACTGTTTTAAGGACTTGCTCAATGTCAATTGAAATTGTGATTTTTCGTGTGTTGTTCATTGTCTTTTTTTAATTGTAAAGGTTATCAAGATTAGTGTTGTTGCAGCCGCAAGCAATGCGGCAAGCGAAAGTCGGTAGCGCGTAGGCAGCCGGCGCGTCGATGTGGTCTGCTCTGTCGTCCCGATGCTCACGCCTGTGGCTGCCACCGTCACTGTGTCGGTGCGCTCCTCGGCTGCAAGCCGGCGGTGCCGGCTTATGCTTCTCACGGCTTGACGGCCTGTCGAGTCGGGGGCAAAGAAGTTTATCTCAACGGTTTCCGATGCCTCTTTCGCCGATGCCGAGATGCGGCGTGTGGCGGCGACGCTGTCGGCCGTTTCCGTGTGTGTCTGCAATCCCGCAGTGCTCTCCACTGCCCTATGGCTGTGGCACGAGGATAGGCTAAACAGTGAGGCTACGATGATTGCTGCGGTTGTGTGTTTCATGGTAGATGATTTTTGAAGCTTGTTTTTTCGACAGGAAGTAGCGTGACGCTTTTTGCTCGGCAAGCACTGTCGCCACGGCTTCGGCAATCGTGCATTTGCGCCTGTGCATGACGCGCCTGACGTGGAGGCTTATCTCCTCCCACATCTGACGCTTCAGTTTACTCCGGCGGGAGCATGGCTTGCCGTCGCGCACCATCTGATACATCATTCGCAACGCGTAGTCGTAACTCACGTCGTAGCGTGGTGTGCCGCCGCGGAGCGCACGGTCTATCACGTTGTAACGGCTGTCGTAGCGGTTGGTTTCGATGGCTTTCTTCAGGCTGCGTTGCCAGTTTGCCATCAGTTCTTGGTTTCTCATGATTTTGTGCTCAAACATAATTCTCGGTTTTGATTTGTGTGTTTTTCTTGGAAATCTGATGCGAAGATAATACACAAAATGGCGATTTGCAAATATTTTATTGGCTTTTTACCAATAAATTTTCTAAATCTCTTATACTCAGTCGCACAGCAGACACGGCGTGACACAAAAAAAACGGGAGGCATACCGCCTCCCGCCACGTTTATTGTCTTATTTTTTCTTTTTAAGCTTGTTCAAGCCGCTTTTTAATCCTGACTTAACCTTTTTTGTGGCTTTGTCCACAGGATTGCTCGATGTCGACGACGACGATGAACTGCCGCCTCCGTTTTTGGCTTCATACTCTTCCCAGTATTTACTCTGTTCAGCCTCGGTTCCACAAACGATTTTCCGTCCGTTTGCTTTACCTTTTTCGTAAGAAATCTGCACCACAGTCTGTCCCTTGTCGTTCTTCTTCATTATCACACTCTGCATAAAAGACGATCTGTCATAGCAGTCAAACGTTTCCGTATTTCCCGACTTCTTATAGTTTTTCACTGTCAGCTCATCATCTCCACAAGAGTCAGGAATGTATTTTTTAGCCTCACGGTCAAGGATAAACCAACTGGTTTCAGGCTGATCCTCATGTCCCTCTTCATAAAGGAAATAATACTTTTGTTGAGCGGCATACGCTCCAACTGCCGACAACAACAAAGCGGCAGCACTCATTAGAATTTTCTTCATAGTTCTTTTTTTATTAAGTTATTTCATCACTTTCATCACCTTATAGCCCACCTTCACTACGTAGACCCCCGAAGGCAGGACAACCATCTGCTTCTCCGCTCCGTCGCGGCTTGCATAAACCACTCTTCCGCCGACATCGTAGACCGCCACATCGGCGCCTTCCGGATTTTCAACCACCACGCCGTCGGCTGTGGCATAAGCGCGCGCCGCAGAGGCCTTCAATGCGCACACTGCACCTTCCTGCTTCACCTCAACGAGGTCGCTGTAGTTAGAATCATCGAGTTCCGACCCTGACGACAACCGCTTCAGCGAGGCCACCTGATACCAATACACGTCGCCTGCCACCTTGTCGCCTGTCGCGACGTCGTGGCTCGACACGTCGCCTGTTTCCACAAAGTCGTAGACGAACATAGCCTCGTCGCCAGCCTTCATAGGCTGGCTGATTGTCATATTGTCAAAATATGCGTTACTGTCGCCACCAACCATATCCAGCTCCACATAGCAGCCCTGGATTCCACCGTCGAGCTCAAGCGTATAGTCTGCCCACTCCTTGGTCAGCTCCACCTTGCCCACCTTGCCGAGTGCGTATGAGGGTCCTGCCATCAGATGTTCAGTGGCGAAGACGGCTACAGTGGCTGTGCCGGTGGTTTTCGCGCGGAACGTCACCGTAAACTTGCCGTTGTTGTTCTGCAAGCTGTACATCGGCGACATGAGCATTCCGTTCTGCTCTGCCGACTTTTTGTTGTAAAGTCCAAAAACGCCATGGCATGAATATGCGCCATAGACATACCAGTTGCTGCGGTTGGTGTAGCCGTCGAGCCATCCCCAACCTATGTCGAACGGGCTCTCGATGGAGCCGTATTTGAATCCGCTGAAATCATCGTTGTAGAAATAGTAGGTTTCATCAGCCGGCGCTTTGTGGCGGATATATGTGTAGACGGTGTAGCAGTTGGCTCCTGAGACCTTTTCCCAATTAGCGGTAAACCCGGCATCGCTGACGTTGGTGGCCGGCTTGACAACAGGCACTGGCAATCCATGCGCCAGCTTCTGAGGTCCACGCTGGGGCGCGGACACTCCTGCCATCGCAGCCGCGGCAACGAGAAGCATCGCTGTCAACAAGTAAATTTTATTCATAAAGCGGTTTTTGTTATGTTGCCTAAATATTTTTCCTATTACAAAATTACATAAAACATTGACATTCCAATACTTTTTTTCAAAAAAAAGTGTGCCGGAACAATCCGTCCGGCACACTCGTCAAATATGCAATTCCGTTTTTTCTATCTTACAATGGTCTTTACCACCTTGTCGCCTACGCGGACAATTACAAATCCTTGGCAATCAACAGCGTTCTCGCCCTGATGTGCCTCAAATGCAGCGATTACACGGCCGTATGCGTCAACAACTGTGACTGGGGCTGCCTCTGCCGCATCGACAACGAGACGTCCGTTGCGTGCAAACACTTTGAATCCTGCGGCTGCAACGTCGGCAACGCCGTCTGCCTCACCAACCACAATTTCGTTGGATGCGCCTGAATAAACCACATCGTCCATACCAACGGCTGTGATTGTGCTGGCGCTTGCCACTACTTTGTAAGAATATTCCGTGTTGGCCGCCGGCTCATAAGTGAATTTCGCCGACAGTCCGGTTGTCTCAACCTGCTGGGCCACGGTGCGCACCTTGTCGCCTGCCTTGGTCTTCTGAGTAATCACCACATCGTCAAAATGCACCTCGCTGGTACCTCCGTAAGAGAAGCTGATAAACGAGCCTTTCGCGCCTTTGGTAAACATTGTGCCGTAGTTCTTGAACGCGCCCTCGTCGAGTTCGATTTCCGCGCTCTCAAGCACTGTGGTCTCGTTGTTTGCCTGTGTCAGAAGGTCTACTGTAACTTTTTCTCCGGTCTTGTATTTTCCGCTGTCGCCTGCGGCTGCGGTAAAGTCTACAAACACCACCCCGCCATTGCCGCTGAGGTCAAGAGACGGCGTTACAAAGAACGCACTTCCAAACATCGGCCAAAGCACAAGGCTTCCGCCACCGAAAGCGTATGTCGATGCATACCAACCTGGTGTGTGGGTGTAGGCGTCGAGGTTGTCTGGGTCTTTTGATGGAAGATCAATCAAATCAAACGATCCTTTCGTGATGCCCGCGAAATCTTCGTTGAGAATCTCTGTGTCGCTGTCCTCCGTAAGAGTTATGGTCTTATAAAGAGTTGCTGTGTAGGTGTCTGCGTCGGGAACGGCTGTCCAGTTGGCTGTGAAGCTGTTGGTGGTCACGTCGGTTGCCGCGAGTGCGGTCGGAGCTGCCAGGCTTTCAACGTGCTTGATAACTTCCGACTCGTTCGACTCTGTAGAAACGTTTGTGCCTCTTTTGGCAACAACCACAAAGTAATATTTCAACGTGTTGTCGTCCACTGTGACAATCACGCGGTTGCCCGATGTGTCGCCTTCCGGAAGCGGCTCTGCGTCGTAGGTCTTGACGTTGATTCGGTTGCCTTTGGCATCCTTGTTGTAGACCGACACGGTGTAGCCTGTTGCGTTTGGCACAGAAAGCCAGCGTGCCGAGAATGTTGTGCCGTCATAGTCTGTCGGACGCAGGGATGTTGGTGAAGGCACCACTTCATCGCCCTGTTCAATCTTCAGATAATCAATAAAGAACGGGGTGGAATAAAGGCTCGCTGAAGAAATCGACAATGCTCCGGGAAGTCCCTTGTCTGTTACAATAACAAAATCATGCCATTCTCCGTCCTCGAAATAAGGGGAACTCAATTTCGTGTCGCCGGCCTTGATGTTGATCATGTTGCCGTACTCTGTCCACGATTTCACACGCAATGTGATGCGGATATTACCATCCTTTGCATCCAGGTCCAAATCGGGAGTAGAAATCGAATGCGGGTCGAAATCAAGCACATCGGTTGTGCCGACAAACAGTGAGCCGCCAGCTTCGTAGATTGCATCACCCGTCCATCCAAGCAACACATCGCCGAGCTTTCCGCTCGCTGCGATGTCCACATTCCCTGGCTTGCTTGTTGTGCCATCCGTAAACTGGTTGAAATCTTCCTCAAGCACCACTCCGGCATTTGCCAGCGGCGCCGCTCCAAGCAGCGCTGAGGCTGCGAGAAATCCAAATAGTAAATTCTTCTTCATCTGTTTTAATTTTTAGGTTATCGTTTCCAGACAGCAACAAAGTTACACATTATTTCTTCATTCGCAATCTTTTTTTTACAAAAATCGCCTTTCTGGTTAATTTTTTCTACAAAAGCCTTCCCGAACCGTAATTCCGACGCCAAACACACCATTTTAAACGGTTGTTAATAACTTTTTTTCAATCTATTACGCTACTTTTATAAATAATGTCTACCTTTACCACCTAATTAGGTATGGAAGAAGATTTTTTATGGTAATGAAAGAGGAACTACCTGTGTATCATATCCCTGCATTGGCGCCGGAAACAATCCAAGGGCTCGACATAAAGCCCGACGGCACATACGTCGACGTGACATTCGGAGGAGGAGGTCACTCGCGCGCCATCATGTCGTGTCTCGGACCTAATGGTCGGCTGTTCAGTTTCGACCAGGACATGGACGCTTATGCAAACCGGATTGACGACAACCGGTTCACGTTTGTGCATGGAAACTTCCGATACCTGCGTAATTTCCTTCGTTTCTACAATGCGCTGCCTGCCGACGGCATCCTCGCCGACCTCGGCGTGTCGTTCCATCACTTCGACGACGGAGAGCGCGGTTTCTCGTTCAGATACAGCGACGGCGTTCTCGACATGCGCATGAACCGCGACAACGACCTTGACGCGCGACGCGTGGTAAACGAATACGACGCCGAACGGCTGACCACGATTTTCCGCCTTTACGGCGAGCTGAAGAATGCCAAACGAATGGCTGACTGCATCGTGAAGGCAAGGGCTTCGAAGGACATTGTCACTATCGCCGACCTGCTGAACGTGGTACGACCGCTTATAAACCCTCGTCAGGAGAAAAAAGAACTGGCGCAAGTGTTCCAGGCTTTGCGTATGGAGGTGAACCACGAAGTCGACGCGCTTCAGGAGTTTCTCGAGCAGACGCTAACGGCTATACGCCCGGGCGGACGACTCGCTATAATAACATACCACAGCATCGAGGACCGCATGGTGAAAAATTTCATGCGCAGCGGACGCATCGACGGCAAAGTGGAAACCGACTTCTTCGGACGCCGGCTGTCGCCTATAGCGCCGCTGTCGGGAAAACCGATTGTTCCGTCTGACGAGGAGGTGGAACGCAATCCGCGCGCACGCAGCGCAAAACTGCGTGTGGCGATAATTGGGAAGGAGGACGAGTGATGGCCGACGAGCAGAAACCCAAGAAATCGTCCAGTCTGCTGAAGCGCATATACCGCGGGCAGTGGCTTTCCGTAAAAGACTACAAACGCAACATCATCGGCGTTGTGGTTGTTGTGGCCATGTTCATCATCTACATCTCTTTCAAATTCGATGTGCAGATGAAAATCGCCCAAATAATACACCTGGGCGAGGTGCTCGCAAACGCCAAGACAAACATGGTCAACGCTTCTTCGGAATACAGCAGCAAAATCCGAGAGAGCGAGCTGACCCAAAAGCTCGACACTCTTCACATGTACCTGAAAGTTGCCGAGCAACCGCCATATTATCTGGACTCTTCAAACGACACTGACGATGGAGAAGAAAAAGAAAAGTAAAATACAGCAGGGCATGCTCAACCGCTACCGCATGATATTCATTATCATTGCGCTTTTTGCAATCCTCATTGCCACTATGCTTTTCAAAACAACGGTTGTCGACGCTCCTCTCTGGAACGAGAAGGCTGCGGGAACGCTTGTGAGCGGCGACTCCATCACGCCCGAACGTGGAAAGATTCTTGCTTCCGACGGGTCGATTCTGTCAGTGAGCGTGAGATACTATATGGTGAGACTCGACTTGCGCTCGCCAAACTTCAAGCCTGAGGCCATCGACTCGCTGCTGCCGCGGCTGTGCTCTCAGCTCGAATCGCTGCACACACAACCCCAACGCACGGCTGCTCAATGGAAGGCACTGTTTGACAATGAAATAAAAAAGGAAAAGAGCAACCGGTCGCGCACTTTCCTCATTTCAAAGAAAATGACAAAAGCCGAGCTCGACACGCTCCGCACGTTCGCTTATCTGAACTCCCGAAACGGCAGGACAATCATAACCGCGCAGTCGCTCGACTGCCGCGAGAAGCCGTTCGGACGCATGGCGGCTCGAAGCATCGGCAACATCAACGATTTGAAGCACGGAACGTCGGGTCTGGAGAAGGAGCTTGACTCGCTGCTATACGGCAAGCCGGGCGTCAAGAAGAAGGTGCAGCTGACCACTGCGATAAAGGAGTGGGAGGACATCGCCGCCATCAACGGATACGACATTCTGACCACTATCGACGTGCAGATTCAGGACATCCTCGAAACGGAGCTTTACAACATGTGCGTCGAGCAGGAACCGGAATGGGCGACTGCTGTGCTGATGGACGTGAAGACGGGCGACATCAAAGCCATTTCCAACCTGTCGTGGAACGAAACCGCACACGACTATATCGAGACCGTAAACCACGCTGTGCGCTCATGGGAGCTTGGCTCGGTGATGAAGCCAATATCGCTTGCCATCGCAATCGAGGACGGTTTTGTGCATGCAAGCACTCCCGTCACAATCGGTGCGAGCTTCCCATACGCCCAGGCAAGACCTATCACCGACACCCACTCCATCGGAGCGAACCCGACGGTGACCGAGGTGCTCGCCGGATCAAGCAACATCGGAACTGCGCGGATAATCACGAGCCACTATGGAGAAAAGCCATGGGAATTCCGTAAACGCCTTGAGGAAATCGGGTTCTTCGAATCGCTCAACATCGGAATCTCCGGCGAGAGCAGACCCACAATACAACCGCTCGGAAGCCCCGACAAGAGGATGGAGAACCCTTGGCGCATCAATCTGTCGCGTTGCTGCTACGGATATGCCGTGCAACAGTCGCCGGTCACCAACCTTGCAATCATCAACGCCATCGCAAACGACGGAAAGTTTGTGCGCCCGCGGCTTGTTAAGGAGCTGTGGCGAAACGACTCGCTGATAAAATCAAACCCGGTGTCGTACGTGCGGAAACAGGCATTCAGCCCGAAGACGGCAAGCGAGGTGCGGTCAATGCTGCGAGCTGTGGTGTGGAGCGACCGCAAGGGTGTGCCTACGGCACCGCGACTGCAAAACAACTTCGTGGAGATTGCCGGAAAAACCGGAACCGCACGCATCATGGAGCCGGGCGTGGGATACACAAACAAACTCCGGGTGACGTTTACCGGCTTCTTCCCTTACGACAAACCGATGTATTCATGCATCGTGGTGTTCAACGCTCCCCGCATACGCAGCGCGCAGCTGGTGAGCGGACGGGTGCTGATGAACACGGCCTTGAAGATGTATGCACGGGGGATGCTCGGCAACAAATCCGACTTCCGAAAAGAGGACGACAACACACACCGCGCACCTACCCTGATGGCGATGAGCAGCGACAAGACCACAAGAGTGCTGAGCCAGATGAAGGCTAAGTCATATTCCCAGATGAAAAGCAAGGGAAACGAGAAAGGAATGGTGCCCAACGTTTTAGGAATGGGACTGCGCGATGCCGTGGCAACTCTTGAACGCTGCGGTGTGACTGTGACAAAAATAAGCGGATCGGGCTATGTGGCCCAGCAGATTCCTGCCGCCGGCTCTCCGCTAAGAAAAGGAACTAAAGCAACTTTGCATTTAAATAATTGATTATATATGAGCAAGATTTTATCTCAATTATTGTCAAGAATTAAAGCGGTCAGCATCACCGGTGCTACCGACAAGGAAATCTCAAGCATCGAGAGCGACTCGCGGAAGATTACGCCGGGCGCCTTGTTTGTAGCCGTGCCTGGCGTCACCGTCGACGGACATAAATTCATCCCCGACGTGGTGAAGGCTGGGGCGACGGCTGTGGTATGCCAGACGCTGCCCGATGTGCTCGACAGCGATGTGACATATATAAAGGTGGAATGCTGCGCCTCGGCGCTGGGATTCCTCGCCTCGGAATGGTACGACAACCCTACCGACAAGCTGAAGCTTGTCGGCGTAACCGGAACAAACGGAAAGACCACCACCGCCACGCTGCTCTACGAGATGCTGCGGATGATGGGCTACAAGACCGGTCTGTTTTCAACCGTCTGCAACTATGTTGACGGACGTGCGGTGCCTGCCACACAGACCACTCCCGACCAGCTGACGCTCAACCGCTTGATGCACGAAATGGTGGAGGAAGGTTGCGAATATGCGTTTATGGAAGTAAGTTCGCACGCTGCCGACCAGCACCGCATCGACGGTCTGCGTTTCCGCGGTGCAATATTCACCAACCTGACGCGCGACCACCTCGACTACCACAAGACTGTCGACGCATATATGAGGGCGAAAAAACGGTTTTTCGACATCCTCCCTGCCGACGCGTTCGCTCTGGTAAACGCCGACGACAAGGCTGGACAGTTCATGCTGCAGAACACCGCCGCAAAGAAATACACATATTCGCTGCGCTCGCAGGCCGACTTCCGTTGCAAAATCATCGAGAGCCGACTCAACGGAACGCTGCTCAACATTGACCGCCACGAAGTGGAGGTGCTGTTCACCGGACGATTCAACGCCTACAACCTGCTTGCCGTCTACGGAGCCACTCGCCTGCTCGGTTTCGACGAGGAGCGCACATTGGTCGACATGAGCCGGCTGGTGCCTGTTGCCGGACGATTCCAGACTTTTGAGTCGCCGCGCGGCTACACGGCAATCGTCGACTATGCCCACACTCCCGACGCTTTGGTCAACGTACTTTCGACCGTGCGCGACGTGGTGGGAACTCGAGGCAACATAATCACCGTTGTCGGCGCCGGCGGAAACCGCGACCGTGGCAAGCGTCCAATCATGGCGAAAGAGGCTTCACGACTGAGCGACAAGTTGATACTCACTTCCGACAACCCACGCTTCGAGAATCCCGACGACATCCTCAACGATATGGTAGAGGGGCTTGACGCCGAAGACCGCAGGCGCATGCTGCGCATCGCCGACCGTCGCGAGGCTATCCGCACCGCGGCTCAATTTGCCCAAAAGGGCGACGTGGTCGTGATTGCCGGCAAAGGACACGAGAACTATCAGGAAATCTGCGGAGTGAAGCACCATTTCGACGACAAGGAGGTGGTACAGGAGATTTTTAACGAAGAAAAAGAATTACAACAATAAACAATGCTTTATCATTTATTCGATTATCTACAGCAATTCAACGTGCCCGGCGCACGCCTGTTTGAATATCTGACCTTCAGGTCGGGTATGGCGTTGATATTGTCAATCCTCATCGCCACAATCGTGGGTCGGCACATCATCGACCGTCTGCAAATGATGCAGGTGGGCGAAATTGTGCGCAACCTCGGACTTGAGGGACAGATGAGCAAGACCGGCACACCGACAATGGGCGGCGTGATCATCATCATCGCCATTATCGTGCCATGCCTGCTGCTTGGCGACTTCACAAACGTCTACATGATTCTGATGGTGGTGTCAACACTGCTCTTCGGACTGCTCGGCTTCCTCGACGACTACAAGAAACTCGCCAAGCACAACAAGGACGGCTTGGCTGGCAAGTTCAAGATTGTAGGTCAAGTGGGAGTGGGTCTGATGGTCGGACTGACAATGTATCTCAGCCCCGACATCGTGGTGCGCGAGAACATCGAGACTCAAAACACTGCCAACCACCAGATTGAGGTGACCTACAAATCGCAGGAAGAGAAGCAGCCAATCACCACAATCCCGTTTGTGAAAGGCAACAACATGAACTATGCGTGGTTCACCAAATGGATGGGCGACAACGCCGAGACCGGCGGCTGGATATTGTTTGTCCTCGTGACAATCTTCGTGGTGGCGGCTGTGTCAAACGGCGCCAACCTCACCGACGGCATCGACGGACTCGCAACTGGCACATCGGCAATCATCGGAGTGGCGCTCGCCATCATGTGCTATCTCGGAGGCAACATCATCTACTCGTCCTACCTAAACATAATGTATATCCCAGGCAGCGGCGAGCTGATGGTCTACGCAGCGGCATTCATCGGCGCACTGGTGGGCTTCCTGTGGTACAACGCCTACCCTGCACAAGTGTTTATGGGCGACACCGGCAGCCTTACGCTCGGTGGCATCATCGCCGTGTTCTCAATCCTGATCCGCAAGGAGCTGCTCATCCCAATCCTCTGCGGAATCTTCCTTGTTGAGAACCTGTCGGTGATCCTTCAGACAGCATATTTCAAATACACCCGGCACAAGACCGGCACCGGACGGCGCATCTTCAAGATGGCTCCGCTCCACCACCATTTCCAGAAACAAGGCACAGGCGACAAGGGCGTGCTTTGGCAGCATCCGTTCAATGCCATCCCTGAGTCGAAAATCACCGTAAGATTCTGGATTATTGGCATATTTCTTGCAATATTGACATTTATAACTTTAAAAATACGATAATGACTCGAAGAATTGCAGTGCTTGGCGGAGGAGAAAGCGGCGTAGGCGCCGCGGTCCTCGCAAAAGTAAAAGGAATGGACGTTTGGCTTTCCGATTTTGGAAACATTGCCGACAAATACAAGGCACGTCTTGACGAGTACTCTATCAACTGGGAAGAAGGCCACCACACCGAGGAGCGCATCCTTGCCGCCGACGAGGTGGTGAAAAGTCCGGGCATCCCCGACACAGCGCCTATCATCCAGAAAATAAAGGCTAAAAACATCTCGGTAATTTCGGAAATCGAATTTGCCGGACGCTATACCGATGCGAAAATGGTATGTATCACGGGTAGTAACGGCAAGACAACAACCACAATGCTTACCTACCACATCCTCAAGGACGCCGGCTTGAACGTGGGCCTGGCTGGAAACGTGGGGGCAAGCCTCGCATATCAGGTGGCGACAGCCAACCACGATGTCTACGTGATTGAGCTGAGCAGTTTCCAACTCGACAACATGTATGACTTCAAAGCCAACATCGCCGTGCTGCTCAACATCACTCCCGACCATCTTGACCGCTACAACTATGAGATGCAGAACTATGTGAACGCCAAGTTCCGCATTCTCCAGAACCAGACAAAAGACGACTCGTTCATCTATTGGGAGGACGACCCTGTGATTGCAGAGCAGCTCAACCACATCAACGTGGAGGCTCAGATGCTGCCGTTCTCTGAGCACAACGAGGAAGGCGCACGCGCATACTGCGACGGCGACACACTGGTGTTCAATGCCGCCGAAGGCACCGACTTCGAGATGCCTGTCGACGAGCTCGCCCTCAACGGTCTGCACAACCTCTACAACTCTATGGCCGCAGGTCTGTCGGCATCGCTGCTCAACATCAAGAAGGACGTAATCCGCAAAGCCTTGTCCGACTTCCAGTCGGTTGAGCATCGTCTGGAATACGTTGACACCATCAACGGCATCCGCTACGTTAACGACTCCAAAGCCACCAACGTAAACTCTTGCTGGTATGCGCTTGAGAGTATGAAAACGCCTGTGGTTCTGATTCTTGGAGGCAAAGACAAAGGCAACGACTACTCGGAAATCGAAAAATTTGTCACCGACAAAGTTTCAGCCATCGTGTGCATGGGCAAGGACAACGAGAAAATCAAGACATTCTTCGCCGGGAAAGTCCCCGTAATAGCCGACACCCACAGCATCGGCGACGCGGTGAGCGAGGCAACACGCCTTGCCAAGAGCGGCGACACTGTGCTGTTGTCGCCATGCTGCGCAAGTTTCGACCTCTTCAAAAGCTACGAAGACCGCGGACGTCAATTCAAAGACGAAGTCAGAAAACTTAAAAAATAACAGAAACGGAGGCATCACGTTATGGCTGAAGCAACGACAAACACCAAAGTCGGCAAACCCGACACCTACATCCTCGGCATCTATATCACCCTGTTGGTGATATCGGTGGTGGAAAGTTACAGTGCGTCGAGCCGCGAGATAAAAAACGACTTGATGGAACCAATGGTCAGACAGCTTACGTATCTTGCCATCGGTGTGGTGACGATGATTGCCTGCTCGCGCATAAACTACACCAAATATGTCAACTACGGCAATGTGTTCAGCCTCATTGCCATCGGCTTGATGCTGTTTGCAGCATTCTTCGGCAAAAACATCAACGGGGCGCAACGTGCCGTGCACCTTCCCGGCTTCACTATACAACCGGCGGAACTCGCCAAGGTTGCAATCGTGTTTCTGCTGTCGCTGGTGATGGCAACCAACATCGACCACAAACAAGGGCGCATCAAGGACAGGGGACTATGGATATCGGCGGTAATCGTCGGAATGTTCGGCAGCCTCCTCGTGATGCAAGGCATGACCAACACATTGCTGTTCGTCCTTATCAGCCTGTCACTTATCATCATAGGCAAGGTGAGCGGAAAGGCTTTCATGCGCGCCGTGCTTTTATTCAGCGTTGTGGTCGCCATTCTGTTCGGCATAAAAAGCTGCGCCGAGGCAAACACCCTCTCCGACCCGGAAAAAGCGGAAACGGAGCAGACAGGACAGGCAGCCAAGACCACCACGCCGCGCGCCAGCACATGGGACGCCCGTATGGACCGCTTCTTCGAGCGATTCCGCACCCCGCTCTATGAGCAGAAGATAACCGATAAGAACGACCAGGAGATGTACTCATTCATGGCACAGGCCCACGGAGGCATCACTGGCGTGTTGCCGGGCAACTCCCGCGAGTGCAGCCGTCTGCCTCTGGCGTTTTCCGACTATGTGTTCTCTATCATCGTGGAGGAACTCGGACTGTTCGGCGGCCTGTTTCTGATCGGACTGTTCTTCACCCTGCTGATGCGCGCCGGAAACATCGCGCGCAAGTGCAACCGTGCCTACCCTGCCTTCCTCGTGATGGGAATGGCAGTGATGGTGGTGCTTCAAGCCTACTTCCACATGGCAATCAACACAGGAGTGTTTCCCGTGTCGGGACAGCCGCTGCCGTTGATTTCCAAAGGCGGCACGTCGGTGCTGGTGATAAGCATCGCCTTCGGAGTGATGCTCAGCGTAAGCCGCACGGCAACACAGACAAGCGCCGAGAAAGACGTGCGCAAGGAGAAGGAGGCTCTGCCTGAAAGCATGCGCGCCGCCAACCCGACACGCAACGACTAACGGCTTTTATAAACTATTGAACAACAAGACGTTTTATCAAGATATGAAAAAACAATTGAATGTACTTATCAGCGGTGGCGGCACCGGCGGACACATCTTCCCGGCGCTGTCGATAGCCAACGGCATCAAGGAACGCCGTCCGGATGCCAACATCCTCTTTGTCGGTGCAGAAAACCGTATGGAGATGGAGAAGGTGCCGGCGGCAGGCTACAAAATTGTTGGTCTGCCCGTCAGCGGTTTCGACCGCAAGCATCTGCTGCGCAACGTCAAAGTCGTTGCCCGGCTGCTGAAAAGTATGCATCTGGCAAAAAAGATTCTCCGCGACTTCAAGCCCGACATCGCCATCGGCGTGGGCGGATATGCCAGCGGACCAATGCTTAAGGAGGCACAAAAGAAAGGCATTCCGACGCTCATACAGGAGCAGAACTCCTACGCCGGAGTGACCAACAAGCTGCTCGCACAGAAAGCCAACGCTATATGCGTGGCATACGAAGGCATGGAACGCTTCTTCCCTGCCGACAAAATCCTCGTCACGGGCAACCCCGTGAGACAGAACATCCTCAACTGCACGCTCACGCCGCAACAGGCAAGGCAGAAATTCGGACTCGACCCCGACCGACGCACAATCCTCGTGGTGGGAGGCTCGCTCGGCGCCCGCACCGTCAACAACTGCATCGCCGCGGCTCTCGACACGATAAAAGCCGACTCCGAGGTGCAACTGATCTGGCAGACCGGCAAAATCTACGATGAGCAGGCACGCGCCACAATGCAGGAGAAACAACCCGGCAACGTGGTGCAGCAGGCTTTCGTGTCGAATATGGACGAGGCATACCGCGCCGCCGACCTTGTGGTGTCGCGTGCGGGAGCAAGCTCCATTTCCGAACTGCAGCTGCTCGGCAAAGCCTCACTCCTTGTGCCGTCGCCCAACGTAGCCGAGGACCATCAGACAAAAAATGCGATGGCACTCGTCGACCACGGCGCGGCAGTGATGGTGCGCGACGCCGAAGCCGCCGACAAGCTTATGCCCGAGGCGCTCGCCCTTGTGAAAGACGACGCCAAACTGCAGAAATTGTCGGCCAACATCTCCAAAATGGCATTGCGCAACGCCGTCGGCGACATCGTTGACCGCGTAATGCAAATCGTTGAACAATAAAACCAAACAAAGACTATGGCAGAAAAAAAACAATATAAAAGCGTATATTTTGTGGGAGCCGGAGGCATAGGTATGGCGGCTCTCGTCAGATACTATCTATCAAAAGGGCTTAAAGTGGCTGGCTACGACCGCACACGCACTGCCCTCACCGACGAACTGACAGCCGAAGGCGCCGAAATCACCTACGACGATGCGGCAGAGCTGATTCCCGGCTATTGCCGCGACAAGGCGACCACACTCGTGGTCTACACCCCCGCGGTGCCGTCGACCCATCCCGGGCTCACATATTTCCGCGACGGCGGATTTGACGTGATGAAACGCGCCCAGGTGCTCGGACTGCTCACCCACGACTCCAAGGGGCTCTGCTTCTCAGGCACACACGGCAAGACCACCACATCGAGCATGGCGGCACACATACTGCACTCCTCCGAGATAGGCTGCAACGCCTTCCTCGGCGGCATCCTGCGCAACTACGACAGCAACTTCATGCTCAGCCCGACAAGCCCCTACACCGTAATCGAGGCCGACGAGTTCGACCGCTCATTCCACTGGCTCAACCCCTACATAGCAGTGGTTACAGCCACCGACCCCGACCACCTCGACATCTACGGCACAGAGGAGGCATATCTGGAAAGTTTCGCCCACTTCACCGAGCTAATCCAGCCCGGCGGCACACTCATCTGCCACACCGGACTGAAACTGCGTCCGCGCCCACAGCAGGGCGTCGCCGTCTACCACTACTCGCGCAACGAGGGCGACTTCCACGCAGAAAACGTGCGCAAGGGCGACGGCGAAATCGTGTTTGACTTCGTAAGCCCCAAAGGCACAATCAAAGACGTCAAACTCGGCGTGCCTGTCGATATCAACATCGAAAACGCAGTGGCAGCAATGGCAGTATGCCAGCTGGTAGGCGTGCCCGACGACGTGATGCGCAATGCCGTAGGCACATTCCTCGGTCCAAAGCGCCGCTTCGAGTTCTGGCTCAAAGAGCCCGGCAAAAACGGCAAAGTGATTATCGACGACTATGCCCACCACCCCGACGAACTCAAGGCAAGCATCCGCTCCGTCAAGGACTTATACCCCAACCGCCGACTGACCGTAGTTTTCCAGCCGCACCTCTACACCCGTACCCGCGATTTCGCTCCGCAATTCGCCGAAGCCCTGTCGCTCGCTGACGACGTTCTGCTGCTCGACATCTACCCAGCCCGCGAGCTTCCGATACCCGGAGTGACGTCAGAAATCATACTTAAAGATATAAAATGCAAAAACAAAGCACTTTGCAATAAAAATTCTTTGGTAGAAACAATAAAAAATTATAATTTTGACGTACTTTTGACAGCTGGTGCAGGCGACATCTGCAACTATCTGCCCCAAATTTGTGAAGTGGTAAAGCAAAAACATTGAAAAAGTTACTGTTCTACATATCGACAATCCTGGTTGTTGCCTACGTCATAGGCTCATTCTTCTGGACCAGTGCCGCGCGGCGCGACGCCACGTGCAGCGGCATTGTCGTGACTGTGGAAAACCCCAACGACTCCATCCGGTTCATCACCGACAAGTTTATCCTGTCGGAAATGAACCGCCTCGGCTTCAATGTCAAGGGCAAACGCCTCGTCAACATCAGCGAGGAGCAGATTGAACGCACGTTCAACAAGCAATACTACGTGGAGCACGTGCAGTGCTACACCCGCAGCGACAACAGCCTGTGCATCGACCTGGAGCCGATACAGCCCGTGATGCGGGTTTTTGACGGCAACCAGTCGTACTACATCAACCGCGCCGGCAAGCACGTCCCAGCCAACGAAGGATTCTTCCTCGACGTGCCCGTCGTAAGCGGACATTTCAGCAAGCGGTTTCAGCCCACACAGCTTCTGCCGCTCATCGACTTCCTCTCCAGCCATCCCGAGGCAGACGAAATGGTTTCGGCAATCAACGCCTCCAACCCGCGCAACGTCTACATCATCCCCCAGATGGCAGGAATCACCGTGAACCTCGGCGACCTGACCGACCTTGACAAGAAATTCGCCAAGCTGAAGCGGTTCTATCAAGAAGTGCTGCCAGTGAAAGGATGGGACTTCTACGACACCATCACGCTGAAATGGCACGGACAGATTGTGGCAAGCAAACGCGTCAACACGCCACGCCTGAAGATACAGCAGGACGTAAGCCTCGGCCACGAGGAGTCGCCCGACCCGCTGGTGTCGGTAGCAGTCAGCGAAGTTTCCGACACCACACGCAAACATACGATTACACCAAAACAGCCATAAAGATATGGAAGACAAGAAATACATAGTAGCCCTTGAGATTGGCAGTTCACACATCGCCGGAGTGGTGGCAAGCGTCACAGCGCCCGGCAATGCAACAATTGTGTGCTATCACGAAGTGCCGATTCTGGACTGTGTCAGATACGGCAGCATCGTCAACGTCGACGAGGTGTGCAACAAGACAAACGACCTGCTCTACCGTATCAAGAACGACAGCCGAGTGGCTCCACGCCAGATAGACAGCGTGTATCTCGCCTTTGGCGGACGCTCGCTCCACACAGAGAAAATAGAAATTGACCGCGACCTCAACGAAGATGTCCCCATCAGCCGCGAATTCATCGATTTGCTGAAAAAAGAGGCTTCGGCGGGGCTCGACAGCAAAAACATTGTCGCAGTGCTTCCGCGCGAGTATGAGCTCGACGGCAGCACCGTGGCAAACCCCATTGGCTCGATTGGACAACATCTGCACGCCGTGATGAACGTTGTGCTGTGCCGTCCGCAGATGCGCCGCAACCTCCAGATGGTGTTCGACCGTATGAAAATCCGCATCAACGACTTCATCATCACCCCGATAGCCGCCGCACAGTCGATGCTCACCAGCGAAGAGCGCCGTCTTGGCAGCGTCTACGTTGACCACGGAGCAGAGACAACGACCGTTGCCGTCTACAAAAACAACAGTCTTCTGTATCTCAACGTGCTGCCGATGGGTTCACGCAACATCACCCGCGACCTCTGCTCGCTCAACCTTCTTGAGGAGCAGGCCGACAAGATAAAACGCAGCTACGGCGACGCAATGTCGGTTGGCGTAGACCTGCCCAACGCCGACATCTCGGGCGCATCGGCTCTCGACGTGTCAAACTACGTTTCGGCACGCGCAGGCGAAATCATGGCGAACGTGTTCAACCAGCTGCAGTTTGCCCAGATGACCCCTGGCGACCTTGCCGCCGGCTTTGTCACCACAGGCCGCGGCATGCACTTGAAGCGTATGACAGACCTTCTCAACAACATCTCCGACATGAAAGTGCGCACCGGCTTGTATCCGGGAGTTGACGAAGGCAAGGAGCTCTCCAAGATACCGCAGCTTCTGTCGGTAGTAGAGTGGATTTCCAACCAGCCGCAGGCGGCAAACTGCATGTCGATACCGGCGATGCCCAAGTATCCCGACGCCAACGAGCCAGCGCAACCGACCCATAAGCCTCAAGAGACTCACGACGAGCAACCGAAGAAACCGAAAAGGCCAAGCTTCATCTCGCGCTTCATCAAACAAATGAGCGACGGCGTTGAAAAAACATTCGAAGATGCAGAAGACGAACAATAAAAACGAACGACTATGAGTGGCGAAGATATAGCAACCAAATCAACGATTTTCCCAACCGACGAACGCCAAGTGAGCAGTTTCAACGAAAACGGCTCGGCAATCATCAAAGTTGTCGGTGTGGGCGGCGGCGGCAACAACGCCGTCAACTATATGTATAAGCAAAATATCCCGGGAGTGTCGTTTGTTGTGACCAACACCGACCGCCAGGCTCTGCTTAATTCCCCGGTGCCGGAGCAAGTGCTTCTCGGACCGAACACATCCCGCGGTCTCGGCGCGGGCAACAAGCCAGAAAAAGCCAAAGCGGCGGCAGAGGAAAGCGCAGAGGAGCTCGCCGAACTCTTCGACGAGGACACAAAAATGGTGTTTGTCACCGCCGGTATGGGCGGAGGAACCGGTACGGGAGCATCACCTGTAGTGGCACGCATAGCACGCGAACGCGGCATGCTGACCGTGGGCATTGTCACGATACCATTCCTCTTCGAGGGCGAGAAAAAAATCATCAAGGCGCTTGAAGGCGCCGACGAGATGGGCAAATATGTAGACGCTATGCTGATTATCAACAACGAGCGTCTGACAGAAATCTACAGCGACCTGGAGTTTGACAACGCATTCGACAAAGCGGATGAAACGCTTACCGACGCAGCCCGAAGCATCTCCGAACTGATAAACTTCAAGGGAAAAATCAACCTTGACTTCGAGGACGTCAACACGACGCTCAAAGACGGCGGCACGGCAATCATCAGCACCGGATACGGTGAAGGCGAAAACCGAGTGACCAAAGCCATCGAGGACGCTCTCAACTCTCCGTTGCTTAAAAACCGCGACGTGCAGACATCAAAGCGTTTCCTCTTCAACCTGTACTACTCGAAGAAATCCGAGCATCCGTTCATGATGGGCGAGGCCAACGAGATTACAGCGTTTATGAACAATTTCGCGAAGGATGTCGACGTGATTTGGGGAACGTCGGTCGACGACACTCTCGGCGACAAGGTGAAAATCACAATCCTTGCCTCCGGCTTCGAAATCAGCCTCAGCAACGAGACCACCTACAAGCCAAAACCCCGGATTTTCGGCAAGCCGAAACAAGAGCCGGCAGCAGCCGTCAACGACTCACGCATCGCCGTGGAATACGGCGAGGAGAAAGTGGCAGAGCGCAACCGCCAGAAAGCGAGCGCAAACTACATCCTGCTCACTCCGCAACAGATGGACAACGACACGCTGATCAACTTTATCGAGAAAACGCCGACCTTCCGCCGCGGCTCCGACACCCGCCTGCGCGAAGAATGGCGCACGCTTGCCGAGTCGCAGACTGAAATAGCCGAGCCGACACACATGGCACCGAAGCCCGTACAAGAAACAACGGGGCACGGAATGCGCGAGATTGAATTTGATTAAAAAAACTTTAAAACAACATATACAATTATGAACCTGTTTGATAAAGTAAGCGGCGACATCAAAACCGCAATGTTGGCACGCGACAAAGTGCGCCTCGAGGCGCTTCGCGGCATCAAAAAAGAATTTCTTGAGGCCAAGACCGCCAAAGGCGGCGATGGCGAACTGAGCGACGACGCCGCTCTGAAGATTCTCGCCAAGATGGTGAAACAGCGCAAGGAAAGCGCATCGATCTACACAGAACAGAACCGCGAAGACCTTGCCGGTGAAGAATTGGCACAGGCGGCAATCATCGAAGAGTATCTGCCCAAACAACTCTCCGAAGAGGAACTGACCGCCGCCCTGAAGGAAATCATCGCCCGTGTCGGCGCCACATCAGCCAAAGAGATGGGCAAGGTGATGGGCACAGCCACCAAAGAGCTGGCAGGAAAGGCAGAAGGCAAGGCCATCTCGGCAAAAGTGCGCGAGCTGCTCGCATAATCAACAAGATATAAGAACTTTATAAGAACGAAAAAAGATGCTTACATTAGCTGCAATCAAAGAAAATCCACAAGAAATTGTGCGCCGCCTTGCGGTGAAACATTTCGATGCGGAAAAACTCATAAACGAGATTCTCGAACTCGACCAGGCACGCCGCACAGCGCAAGCCCGTTTTGACCAGAACGGCGCCGACCTCAACAAACTCGCCGCACAGATCGGAGCGTTGATGAAGTCGGGCAAGAAAGACGAGGCAGAAGGCGTAAAAGCACAGGTGGCAGAACTCAAAGCCGCCAACAAAGCCATTGAGGAAGAGGTGAAAAGCGCCGCCGACAAAATCACCGAGATACTTCTCTCCATTCCAAACACCCCGTGCGCAATGGTGCCGGAAGGCAAGACAGCCGAGGACAACGTGGTAGAAAAGACAGGCGGTCAGATGCCCGACCTTCCGGAAGACGCCCTTCCACACTGGGAACTCGCAAAGAAATACAATCTGATTGACTTCGAGCTCGGTGTGAAAATCACCGGCGCCGGTTTCCCAGTCTATTTCGGCAAGGGAGCGAAACTTCAGCGCGCGCTCATCCAATTCTTCCTTGACGAAGCCTCAAAGGCAGGCTATCTCGAGACACAGCCACCTTACGTGGTCAACGAGGCATCGGGCATCGGCACAGGTCAATTGCCCGACAAAGAGGGACAGATGTATCACTGCAACCTTGACAACCTGTATCTCATCCCGACAGCCGAAGTGCCTGTCACCAACATCTACCGCGATGTGATTTTCGAGGAGAAAGACCTGCCGAAAAAGAACTGCGCATACTCAGCATGCTTCCGCCGCGAAGCCGGCAGCTACGGCAAGGACGTGCGCGGACTGAACCGTCTGCACCAGTTTGACAAGGTGGAGATTGTGCGCATCGAGAAGCCTGAAAACTCATACGCAGCGTTGGAAGAGATGAAAGACCACGTGCAGGGGCTGCTTGAGAAACTCGAGTTGCCATGGCACATTCTTCGCCTCTGCGGCGGCGACATGAGCTTCACATCGGCAATCACATTCGACTTCGAGGTGTTTTCAGCCGCACAGAAACGCTGGCTTGAGGTAAGCTCGGTTTCAAACTTCGAAAGCTACCAAGCCAACCGTCTGCACTGCCGCTACCGCGACGCCAACAAGAAGATGACGCTCTGCCACACGCTCAACGGCTCCGCTCTCGCCCTGCCGCGCATCATGGCTGCGCTGCTCGAGAACAACCAGACCCCGGAAGGCATCCGCATTCCGAAGGCACTCGTGCCTTACACTGGCTTCGACATCATCGACTAAGCGACAAACATATCTGCAAGCCACTATCGAGACTATGCGCGAGAGTGGCTTGCTTAATCCTATAAACCAACGTTTTTATGAAAAAATCTCTACTTGTTTCAACACTTGCCGTAGCCTTCTGCGCCATAGTTGCACTGGCAGGCACTCACAAAGTGAAAAAAATCATGGTGGACAACATTCAGAAATCCACCACAGTAAAGTCATTGAAAGCCATCAGCAAAGTTGGCGAGGCCGCTGACGAGACTCCGAATCTCCAAGTGCTTCTCGAAGAGGACTTCTCCAAATTCACCGCCGGAAGTGAAGCCACTCCCGACGCCACCGATGTGGCTGACGCAACAACCGGATATATCGCCGACGAGCTGACAAACACTCCGGGCTGGAGCGGAGACGGCGTGTTTCAAGCCGGCGGATGCGCATATATCGGCATCGTAGATGAAGGCACCGACAACGAAGACACCGGTTTTCTCAACACATCGACATTCGACGGTTCGGGCAACGGCGGATATATCGTGGTGACATTCCGCGCACGCGTGGCAGAGGAAGGAGCGACCGACGCCGTTGAATTCGTCAGCATCGACGAGGACGACATCAACGAAAGCGATCCTATGTCGGGCGTTGTTGACTACAAACAAGTGGCCATCACCGACCAGTGGGCAGAGTATGAGGTAGAGCTCAAATCGGGCGCAGCCAACGCCTCCATCCAGCTGTACGCCTACCAGTCGCCTATCTACATTGACGACATCAAGGTTACCCAGACAGTAAAAATCGACGTTCCGGCACCAAAGGCACTGGCAGCCACCAACGTGACCCCAACAAGCTTCACAGCCAACTGGAGCGCAGTGGAAGGCGCCACCAGCTACATGCTCACAGTGTTCTCGTTCAAGACCATCAAAAGCGATGTGGAAGAGGCTACAGTCACTGAAGGATTCGACGGCATCGTCGCTACCGGCAAGAAAGACAAATTCATCGACACTGAGAACTCAAAATTGCCGGAAGGCTGGACAATCAGCGTCAGCGATAACGGCACAAGCCGCGAAATCTACGCTTCAAGCGGCAACTACCATTCAGAGAAGATAGCCCTTGCCTTTGACGCAACCGGCGACTTCATCGAGACCCCGGAGGCTCCGGCTCCTATCAAAAAATTCAGTTTCTGGGTAAAGAACCAGGGAGCCGGCGCAGGCAGCATCATAACTGTTTCCGGATTTAACGGCACAGAATGGATTGACCTCGGCAAACTCAACTTCGCCGACGTTGATTCCAACTTCGCCGACTTTGTAGACTTGGACATTGACGACGAAGGCATCGTGAAACTCCGTCTGTCGTACACAAAGGAAGTGGGCAATTGCGCCATCGACGACGTTTCATACACCTATGGCGGTGTCTACAACATAGCCACGCTCCTGCTTGAGGACAAAACCGTTGAAGGCACTTCGTTTGACGTCACAGGCCTGACAGAAGGCGAGCAGTACTACTATTACGTCTGCGCCGTAAACAACGGCAACATTTCCGGAGATTCAAACATCGTAGCCGTAGGCAAAGACAGCGTTGACAACATCGCAGCAGGCAACGCAAAGATTGCGACTACAGCCAACGGCATCGAAATCAGCCTTGCAGAGGCCGCTCCGGTGGCAGTCTACAGCGTTGACGGCAAATGCCTCTACAACGCAGCCAGCGGCGCGTTGAGCCACACTGTGGCGCTCAACAACCACGGCGTATACTTTGTCAAAGTAGGTAACAAGACGACAAAAGTGGCGCGCTAACCACAACGCACCCACACCCACAAAAACCGGGCATCCACACAGATGTCCGGTTTTTTTTCGCTAAATATCTTGCCCAGACAAAAACAAATCAATACTTTTGCGGTAACAATAGAAACATTTGTAAAGGGCAAACACCCCAAACAGCAATAAACCATCAGTTTTATGAAAAAGACTCTACTTTTCTATTCTCTTGCGATTGTCACAGCGGCAACCGCAATGGCGGGACTGCGCCACACACAGAAAGCCCCTGCCGCCCTTGACGCCAAACTCGAGGCACTCACCGCAAAACCCCACTCGCCGTCGCTCCGCGAAATAGGTTCGGAGATTGTGCTCGTTTCCGAAGACTTCGCCAAATTCACGGCAGGAAGCGAGGACGACCCCGACGGCACCGAACTTTCCGACTGGAACGACGGCACGATCGACGCCAAGTATACACAACAGCCAGGCTGGCGCGGCGGATTCGTATACCAAGCCGGCGGCTGCGCCTATCTTGACGTAGACACCGAAGAAGGCACCGGCTGGCTCATCACCCCTACCCTCAACCTGTCGAACTACGGCGGTTCATTCACCATCAAGTTCCGCGCGCGTGTAGCTTCGTCAAAGTCGAGCGCCACCGATGAAATCTATGTGCAGAACTGCTTTCTGGGCGAATACAGCAACTCCGTGACCAGCTCTCAGACCATCGAGGGCACCACAAAATGGAAAGAGTACACGCTGACATTCACCGACGGCAACTCAAAAGACGATATCCAGATAACGGCAAAAAGTTATCCAATCTTCATTGACGACATAACCATCACCCAAATCGACAACGGCAAGCCCGGCGCGCCATTGGCACAAGCCGCCACCAACGTAAGCGACACCCAATTCACCGCCAACTGGCAGGCTGTTGAAGGCGCCGAAGGCTATCTGCTCAGCGTCTACACGCTGAAAAACGCCACAGAGCAATATCTCTTCAAGGACAAGGAAGTGAACGGCACAAGCTACGACGTCACCGGCATCGAGGCAAATATCGACTATTACTACACCGTCTGCTCGAAACGCAACGGAGAGACATCAAACACGTCGAACATAATAACCGTGATACGCAAACTCAAGACGCCAGTCACCCTTCCCGCCACCAACGTGGCAAGCTACGGCTTCACCGCCAACTGGCAAAGCGTGCCGCAAGCCACAGCCTATGCCGTCTACACAATCCTCACCCACACCGCCCAAGCCGACAACGAACCGTTTAACCTATTCAAATCCGACTTCAGCGCAGTGAAAGTAGGCACAATCGACAGCCCATGGGACTACTCCCGCCTCGGCGGAATCCGCGTGTTTCTCGACGACCTCGCCCCACGCTGCGACTGGATAGCATTCGCACCGATGGCAGCACAAGGTATGTTTGGCGTCTCAAACATGTTCCTTGACTACAACGTTCCCGGCACCATCTATTCGCCGATTCTCGACCTCGGCCACGACGGAGGCAAATCCACACTCCGCTTCAATGTGCTCGGCCGCAACGTCACGAAATTGAGAATCTGTGTGCTTAAAGACAGGGCTGACGGCAAGGCCGACGAACTGTTCAAGACAGAATGCCCCGTCACCACCGACCTCGCCGAACAAGTCATCACGCTTGAGAAAGGCGAGAAAGACACATATGTCGAGATTTCAATCGCTGAAGGAACAGGCTATGTGCTGTTTGACGACCTGCAATTAAGCCAGAACCTCAACAAAGGCGAAAGCACAGAGCTGAAATACAAATACGACGAGACCTCCGACACAAGTCGCAGAATCGACACCCCCGACTATTCAGCCGGCGACGTCTATGCCTACACCGTTCAGGCATTCCGTCTTGATTCAAGCAGCAACATCATCGAAGAGGCAACGTCCGACCGCTCGGAACCGCAGGAAGTGAAACGCAACGACGCTGTGGAGAGCATAACCGCCGGCAATGACGGCGCTACGGTTGCCACAACAGCCGACGGCATCCGCATCACCCTCGCCGAAGCCGCTCCGGTGGCAGTTTACAGCCTCGACGGCAGACTCCTGCATCAAGACAACACGGCAGCTACAGAACACAACGTAGCGCTCGGCAACCACGGCATATTCCTTGTGCGCATCGGCGCAAAGACAATCAAAGTGGTGCGCTGATATTTGAAATCCATAACGAAGCAACCGACGGGCAGAAATGCCCGCCGGTTGCTTTCTTTTTTCACACACGGTATAATGCTAAAAAAACGGTATGCGCGTGCCTGATTACGGAAGAGTGTCGTCGCTCCGCGACGATAGCCTGCCATCGTTGCCATTGTTTAATGACGCAAAGTTCGACATTTTTACATCTATCCTATACATCCTCGCAAAACGCGCGCAAATTGTTATTATCCATAAGCCAAAACCTCGCTTTGCTTAAATATATTAACAAAAACGTTTTGAAATTTGAAAGTGATTAATTATATTTGCAATATCATTTAGCAAACAGATAAAAAACATTCTTTTCCTCCTAAAAATTTACAGTATGAAAAGGACAATCTTATCAATCTTCATCGCACTGATGACAGCGATAGGATGCCAGGCGCAAGAGGCAGACGCTACAAAAACGGCGCGCTACAACAACCGGCATACAATGGACGGATACAAGGCTTTTTATGAAACTGGATATTTTTGGGGCATCGACAACCCAAATGGGCCGCATCTCCCGAACAAGTTCAGCGTTACAACCTCTCAGGGCTTTCAATTGAACAACTTCGTGTATTTCGGAATCGGCGCCGGCATCGACTCTTATCGGCATAACGAAAACTGCTATATCAGCGTGCCTCTGTTCGCCGACCTGAGGGTGAACTGTCTAAACGACAAACGAGTAATGCCATTCTTTGACATCAGAATGGGATACAGTATGGGCGACCGCGCACGAGGCTTTTATTGGGAGAACCAGTTGGGCGTGAGGATAGGACTGAAGAAGCATCACGCGGTTTATGCCGCCGCCGATGCTGTCTTTCAATTCACCGACTTCTCCACCTTCTTAACCAACGACGACTGGGGGCTATATGGAGCTTTTGGCTTTAAAGTTGGCTACGAGTTTTAGACCATCCGGGCTACCTTAACGCAGTCTGTTGCATAATTAACCGGAAAAAACTAAGCATTATGAAGAAATCAATCTTATTAATCTTCATCGCATTGATAACGGCGATAGGATGCCAGGCGCAAGAGGCGGCAAAAAGAGATTCAACAGCGATTTCAAAATATCAAGCACGGCACACACTTCAGGGATTAAAGGCGTTTTTTGAAACAGGATATCTGTGGGGATTAGGTGGCGAAGCATATATTGAATCCCCCACAGGAGAGATGATGCCTCTGGACAAAAATATATTCTCACCCAGCCATTTCAGCGCATCGGCATCGGTCGGTTGCCAATTCAACAACTTTGTGTTTGTCGGCTTGGGCGCAGCAGCAAATGTCTACAGCTCAAGGGGCACGACATATCTAACAGTGCCTATATTCGGCGAGTTAAGGATTAATTTACTGAACGCCAAACGCTTCACGCCATTTGCAGACGGAAAGCTGGGCTACGGAATCGGCGATATGCACGGCGTTTATTGTGCTTGCCAAGTTGGTTTGCGCTATGCGTTGCCGAAGAAACGTGCAGTCTACTTGGCCGGTGAGTGGAACTTTCAAATCAATCAGGATTTAAAAGTCCTGAAAGCCGACGACATCAATTGCAATTTGGGATTTAAATTCGGCTTTGAATTATAGTGGCAGCACACCGCAGGAGCAACCGACGGGCAGAAATGCCTACCGGTTGCTTTCTTTTTTTTAACCTACGGTATAATGATAAAAATCACCTCCTTTTCGAGGGCTGCCCGATAATATTTTCTTTTGTGATTAACCATGATCCGTGTTTATTAATGGCTGTCTGATTTATTTTCGGTATTTGAATATGGCTTTAATGCGAGTCAAACCAGCAGTTCCTAAAATGAGCAGTGCTGCATATTGAAATGTTTTGGCAAGTCCGAAAAACACCACCCATAATACACCTTTCGTTGTTGCCGATACGGGAAGCAACATCTGAGTAAATGAAACTATATAGCTGATTACACAGAGTGTTGCCACTACTATGCCTGTACGAAACGACAGCCTGCCAAGCCATTGTTTGAGTCGAATGAAAGTAGGTGACATAACAATTAAAACAATTTTTTTAAACGATTTATCGATTGTCTCCTTCTATTTGTCCATTGCCTTCATCGGGCATTTTCTCACGCATTTGTCGCACTCGATGCAAAGGTTGAAATCTATCACCGGAAAACCTTCGGAATCCTGTGGAATTGCCCCGACCGGACACGCCTTAATCAGCGGACAAATATGGTCGTAAGGACATATACCCTTGTTTACTTGTATCATAGTTCATTTTTTGCAAAATTAGTCAAACGATTTTGTTCTACAAAATAGATTTTATCTAATTTTGCATCGAAATTATCGAATGTAATTCAACCAATACAGCTCTTCATCCTCGTGTTTTACAACATATTACACAAAGAGGTTGCGTCTATTTTGACACAGCCCCACTTTCGTTTTCCGACCTATCTTTTTGGTGGCAGCCATTGACTTGGGAAGATGTTTGCCGCCGGCTTCTTTCAGATTCCACCTCACGATGGACACCCTTGCCTTTGACTATGCAATTCCCGCCATTAGGGCTTGCTCGGGACTTTCAACCGTTAGACAATACTCGTTATGCGTAAACAGATTGCAGTCAGACAACAAATGCGATTTTTGGTAAGAAATGACAAAAAACTATCGAAGTAGGTCAATTTTAGAGATGTATTTCCTTGTATATGACATTTTTTTGTTATTTTTGGGATTTCATTTTAATGTACATTTGCAAACAAAAACAAAAAACGATATGAAACGGATTCTATCTCTCGCATTTGCGATTGTTCTGTTGGCAACATTGCCGATGCAAGGACAAGGAAAACGCTACCAAGTGGCAGGCGTTGCGTTCTACAATTTGGAGAACCTTTTTGACACCATCCCCAACAACCCCGAAGGGCGTGACGCAGAGTATACACCCAACGGTGCGCGCAAGTGGACAGGCAAACGCTATTGGAACAAAATCCACAATCTTGCCTACGCTATCAGCAACATGAAGACCGACCTCACACCTATGGGACCAGCCATCATCGGCGTTTCCGAGGTTGAGAACATCACCGTCATGCAGGATCTCGCCCGCGACGAGCAGCTCAAGGCATGGAATCTGCAAGTGCTACACCACGACTCACCAGACCGCCGCGGCATCGACGTAGGCTTCCTGTTCAACCCACGCTTGTTCCGCCCGCTCAACGTGACCCACCACACCCTTGTCGTCGAGTCGAACCCCAATTTCCGCACCCGCGACCAATCGTGTGTCAGCGGCCTTCTTCTCGGCGAGCCGGTAAGTGTGATTGTCAACCACTGGCCGTCACGTCTTGGCGGACAAAAGCAGTCGAGCTACCTCCGCGAGGCAGCCGCAGCGTTGTCGAAACATATCGCCGACTCCGTGCTTGCCATAAATCCTAAGCAGAAAATCATCATAATGGGCGACTTGAACGACGACCCTATGGACCCCAGCTGCGCAGAGGTGCTCGGCGCCAAACGCAACGTCAAGGACGTAGAGGAAGGCGGCTGGTACAACCCCTGGTGGGATGTTCTTGCCAGCGGCGTGGGCACCCTCGCCTACCGTGGTCAGTGGAACCTCTTCGACCAGATAATCATCAACTACAACCTTGTCGGCAAGGACCGGTCGACGCTCAAATACTTCAAGTGCAAGGTTCACAACGACATTCCAGGCATCCGCACCGAGGAAGGCGACCGCACCGGCTATCCGCTCCGCACGTTTGCCAGCGGCGTTTATCTCAACGGCTACAGCGACCACTTCCCCACACAGATATTCCTGACCAGAGAACTCAAATAACCGAAATCAAACAAACAAAAATAAACCAACTAATTTATGAAACTAAAACTGTTTATCACGCTGCTCCTGCTCGCCGTGATGCCCGCGTTTGCACAGAACACAGGCGTGAGCGGAGTGGTGGTTGACGCCGACAGCGGACAGCCGATAGCAGGTGCCACCGTGCTTCTCCAACAGGGAAGCAGCGCCTTTACCGGCCCGAACGGCGACTTCCGCATCTCAGCCGCCCATACCGGCGACGAGACACTGACAGTGATTGCCTATGGCTACAAGGACATTGTGACCAGCGTGGCAATCGACAGCCACAGCGTCACCAACCTCGGCACGCTCAAGATGGCTGTGGACAAAAGTATTGCCACCAGCACCGACATGGCGGTTCTCGACGAGAACCAGATTGAAGACGAGGAAGGCAACGACCAATCAATCGGCATGCTTGCCGGCGCGTCGGACGACGTCTACTACAACGCCGCAAGCTACGATTTCTCCGTAATGCGATTCCGTCTGCGCGGCTATGCCCAGGAATACTCGCAGATGTATGTCAACGGCGTGCATCTCACCGACGCAATCCGCGGCCGCTTCAACTACTCCTCGTTCGGCGGCATGAACCAGGCATTCAAGAGCAAGGCAGCAAGCATCGGGTTAACCCCGTCAAACTACACCCTCGGCGAGATCGGCGGCTCTACCAACGTCAACACTCTGGCATCCAACTATGCCCCAGGCTTCCGAGGCAGCGTTTCGTATACCAACGGTGCCTACACAATGCGCGGCATGGTCACCTACTCCACCGGTCTTAAAGAAAACGGATGGGCGTTTACGCTCTCAGCCGTAGGCCGCTACAGCAAGGAAGGCATCACAGAAGGCACGTTCTACAACTCAGCCGGACTGTTTCTGTCGCTGCAGAAAGTGTTTAACGCCAACCACAGCCTCGGCATCACGCTCTACGGCGCACCGACACGCCGCGGCGGCTCGTCGGCAACCTACGAGGAAGTCTACGACCTTGCCGGCACCCACATGTACAACCCCAACTGGGGCTGGCAGAACGGCAAGAAGCGCAATGCCAAAGTGATAGAGTCGTTTGACCCGACAGCCATCGTCAACTGGGTATGGAACAAGAAGGCCGGCACCACCCTCAACACCGGCGCCGCCCTCCGCTACTCACTCTATTCGTCATCGGCACTCAACTGGGACAAAGCCGCAGACCCGCGTCCGGACTACTACCGCTACCTGCCTTCGTACTACAAGAGCAACGAGGAAGCGTTCAACCTCTACACCGAGCGCTGGCGCAACGACGAAGACATGCGCCAGCTCAACTGGGACGGACTTTATCTGTCGAACTACAACGCAAAGAGACTCTTTGCCGAAGGAGCCAATCCGAACTACAACGGTTCGACCTACATTCTTGAAAACCGTCACAGCAACCAGCTGAGTTTCGCCTTCAACTCGACACTCAACCACCGCCTGAACGAATATATGACCCTTCAGGGCGGCGTGGGTTTCAACTATACCAAAGCCACCTACTACAAGACAATGCGCGACCTTCTCGGCGGCGAATACTGGACCGATACCGACAAGTTTACGGAGCGCGACTATCCCGACGATCCGACGATGCTCATCAACGACCTTGACAACCCTATGGCAAAAGTCTACAAGGGCGACAAGTTCGGCTACAACTATGACATCAACTCAATCATCGCCACCGCCTGGTTGCAGAACATGATCAACCGCAACCACTGGGACTTCAACTATGGTTTGAAAATCAGCTACACACAGTATCAGCGCGACGGAAAGATGCGCAACGGACGCGCGCCGAAGAACTCTCTCGGCAAGGGCAAGACCCATTCGTTTGACAACGCAATGCTCAAGGCCGGCGCCACCTACAAGTTGGACGGTCACAACTTCTTCACGCTCAATGCCACCTACGGCACCCGCGCACCGCTCGCCGACAACGTGTATATCTCTCCGAGAATCAAAGACAACACCATCCTCGGCCTCAAGAGCGAACGCATCCTGAGCGGCGACCTGAGCTACATCTTCAACTACAGCCGCGTGCGTGGTAAAATCACCGGATTCTGGACCAACAGCTACGACGGCACCACCCGCAGCTCGTTCTACGATGACAACTTCTCGACATTCACCAACTACGTTCTTACAGGAGTCAACAAGACCTACAAAGGCGTAGAGATTGGATTGGCTGTCAAAATCACCCCAGACTTGACCGTTTCGTTTGCCGGCACGTTCTCGCGCTACCAGTACAAGAACCGTCCGCACGGCACCCGCAGCTTCGAGAACGGCGCCAAAGCCGACACCACGCAGATTGTCTATCTCAAGAACTTCTACGTAGGCGGCACACCGCAAACCGCAGGCAGCCTCTCGATCAACTACAACGCCCCTCATCAGTGGTTCTTTGAAATCAACGGCACATGGCTCGGCGACGCCTACATCGACTTGTCGCCAATCCGCCACGAATACATGCCCGGACTGCTCTCGTTCTGCGAGAACCGCGAGCAATATGAGGCAAAGGTCAAGGAAATCACCAATCAGGAGAAACTCCGCGACGCATTCCTTCTGAACCTCAGCATCGGCAAGCTGGTTTACATCAACCGCAGCCTTTCGCTCAATTTCAACGTCAACGTCAACAACCTGCTCAACAAGACCGACATCCAGACCGGAGGTTATCAGCAGAGCCGTTTCGACTACACGAACTACAGCGCCGACAAATATCCGAACCGCTACTACTACGCACAGGGCATCCGCATCTTCGCCAACGTAGGAGTGCGCTTCTAAACAACAGATTTACAACAATAAAAAAAATACGATATAAAAATGAAACATTCAAAGTTATATATCTCGGCAATGCTTTTCGCAGCCCTCGCCGCAACGAGCTGCGATGACAATTGGGACACCCCGCCAATGGTAGCCCCCGTTGCCACCATCGAGGCCAATACCAGCATCGAAGAACTCAAAACCAAATACTGGCAGGAAGCCAACAACTGCGTCGACACCATCGGATATAAGGACGACGGCAAGACCCACTACATCATCAAGGGCCGCGTCGTGTCGTCGGACGAGTCGGGCAACATCTACAAGAATCTCGTGATTCAGGACACCTACAGCGAAGCCGGCGAGACACCATCGTGCATCACGTTCAGCATCAACGCCAACAGCCTTTACGCATCATACCGTCCCGGTCAGGAAGTGGTGATCGACGCAACAGACATGTATATCGGCAAATATTCAGGACTCCAGCAATTCGGCTTGCCCGAATACAGCAGCTCGTTCGGCTGGCAGACAACATTCATGCCACTTGAATTCTTCAAGAAGCACGCACAGCTCAACGGATTCCCAGAACCGGAGAAAATCGACACACTCCGTGTGCCATCAATCTCCTCGCTCCCGACCGACGCAGCCGGCATCCGCAAATATCAGAGCCAGCTCGTGCGCTTCGACGGCGTTAAATTCGTGAACGGCGGCAAAGAGACCTTCGCCTCTTACCAGACCACCGTGTCGCAGAACCTCACCGACGGCAATTCAACCATCGCCGTGCGCACAAGCGGATACTCAAACTTCTACTACGAGACCCTTCCGGAGGGCGAGATTTCAGTGGTTGGTATCCTCGGCTACTTCAACAACTCATGGCAGCTCACGCTCCGCAGCCTCAGCGACTGCATCTATGAGGAGCAAATCGGCACACAGAACAATCCTGTCGATGTGGCAAAAGCCATCAGCCTCGGCAACGAGAACTACACCCGCGCGCTTTGGGTGAAAGGCTATATCGTAGGCGCTGTAGCCCCTGGCGTATCAGAGGTGAAGAGCAACGCCGACATCGAGTGGACAAAGGCCACACTGCCCAACACACTCGTCATCGCCGACAACGCTTCGGAACGCGACTATAAGAAATGCGTTGTAATCGACCTTCCACAAGGTTCGGCACTCCGCACAAAAGCCAACCTTGCCGACAACCCAGACAACTTTGGCGCACCAATCACGCTCCACGGCACAATCGGCAAGCAATACGGCATTACAGCCATCACCGGCAACAGCGGAGCCGCCAACGAATTTGTATTCGTGTCGACAGCCGCAGTGAACCTCATCGACCAAAACTTCGAGTCGTACAACCCTGGCACTGACGGCTATGTAGACCTTGCCGACAGCAACCTTCTCGGCGACGGATGGACCTCGGTGACCGCATCGGGCAACAAGAACTGGTCAATGCGCGCATTCAGCGGCAACGTCTACGCCACATTCTCAGGCTACAAAGGCAAAGCCCCATTTGATGCATGGCTTATCACTCCGCTCGTTGACTTCGACAAGATGGCAGCCAAGGTGATGAGCTTCGACACACAAGTGAACGGCTATGGCAGCACAAAAACCAATTTTGAGGTTTATGTGATGACATCCAACAATCCGGCAGAGGCAAAACTCACCAAATTGGACTGCAACATCGCCACCGCGCCGGCAAGCGGCTACAGCTCATGGGAGAAGAGCGGCGACGTTGACCTCAGCAAGTTCAGCGGCAAACTCTATATCGGCTTCCGCTACACAGCAGGAACCGACGCCAACTATGCAACATGGTGCTTCGACAACCTTCTCGTAGGTAAGAGAAGCGGCGCTGCCGACAGCGGCAACGACGGCTCGGAGACAAAGCCTTACACTGCATCTGACGTGCTCGGCGGCATCACAGGCTCCGACAAATGGGTGAGCGGCTACATCGTGGGCTTCTCAAGCAGCATCGACGCCAACACATCGGCTAAATTCACCGCCGAAGGCGCCAACAACCTGAATGTGCTCATCGCCGACAAAGCATCGGAAAAAGACGTGAAGAAATGTATTGCCATCGGTCTTCCGGCTGGCGACGTGCGCGCTGCGCTCAACTTGAAGAATCATCCTGAGAATCTTGGCAAGAAAGTGACTGTAAAAGGCACAATCTCGACTGTATACAAAATTCCGGGTGTGACACAACCAACGGCTTTCAAGTTCTAAGAAACCCGACATAACAACAACGAGGCTGCGTTCAAAAAAACGCAGCCTCGTTGTTTGTTTATCACACTGAAGAACGACACGGCAAAGGCGTCACGCTCCAGGGCTATTTTAACGGCTTCTGACGGCTTCTGCCGCCGCAGACGACCAATTTGTCGTCTGAACGGTGAAAACGCGTCAGGGCCGCCCCTGTCGCATCCGTCGCGGATGCAGACCCGCGACCCTCCATGCGCAAAAAAAAATCCCAACCGGGACAAGCCGGCCGGGATTCCAATGTTTCCTGCAATCTGTCGCGCCTTAGAAGAATTTCACCTCCTTGCCAACGATAGACGAAAGGATATAGTTTGCAGCACGCGACGTGCCGATGCGGAACAATTCGTTTGTGAGCCATTCCTCTCCGAGAATCTCGCGGACGAGCGTATAGTAGCGAACGGCATCATCGGTCGACGACACGCCGCCAGACACCTTGAATCCCACCTTGCGTCCCGTCTTCTCGTAATATTCCTTAATGGCATGGAGCATCACGTAAGCAGCCTCGAGAGTGGCGCCCGGATAAACCTTGCCGGTCGACGTCTTGATGAAATCCGCGCCCGAATACATCGACAGGATAGCCGCGTTGCGTATGTCGAGAGCCGTCTTCAGCGCGCCTGTCTCAAGAATCACCTTCAAGTGAGCGTCGCGCACAGAATGCTTTATCTCAGAAATCTCGTCGGCAAGCTCCTCATACTGTCCGTCGTAATACAGACCGAGGTTGAACACGATGTCGACCTCCGTAGCACCGTCAGCCACAGCGAGCGCCGCCTCAGTGGTTTTGATTTCAAGGAAAGTCTGCGACGAAGGGAACGATCCGGCAACGACAGCCTTCTGCACCCCGCTCACCTCAAGCGCACCGCTGACCACCATCGCGAAATTAGGATATACGCAGATAGCCGCCACGTTTGGCAACTCAGGATACTCAGTCTCGAAATCATTCACACGCGTAACGAATTTCGTAACCGACGAAACAGTGTCGGTAGAGTTGAGAGTGGTAAGGTCGATGGCGTTGAAGCAACGCTTGTAAACCTCCACATTGTTGTTCTCATCGAAATGCTTGTCGAGAATCGCCTTCACGTCGGCAGCGACAAAAGCATCGTCGGTGGTCACATGGCTTTCGCCAATCACCATTTTGTAACGGTCTTGATTGTTTTGTTCCATAAGATTTGTATTTTTTATTTAGACAATTTCGGATTTTCGAGATGCCGGTGGCTGTCGCGCGCGGTTTTCTTGGCGAGATTCTTCTCAAACGCCGCAGTCAGATCGACCCCCGTCTGGTTTGCGATGCACACAAGCACCCAAAACACATCGGCAAGCTCGTCGGCGAGAGCGTCGGGATCCTCACCCTCCTTGAACGATTGGTCGCCGTAGCGCCGCGACATTATGCGCGCCACCTCGCCCACCTCTTCCGTGAGCACCGCCATATTTGTCAGTTCGCTGAAATAGCGCACTCCGTATTTGCGTATCCAGCCGTCCACTTTCTTTTGAGCTTCCTCGATGGTCATAGCGTCATTCTTTTAGATGCGAGTCAATGATTATAGTCACAGGGCCGTCGTTGACAAGCGCCACCTGCATGTCGGCGCCAAACTCCCCTTCACCGCAAGGCTTAGGCAAAGCCTCGTTGAGACGGTCTATGAAATCACGATAGAGCGGCACCGCCGTTTCTGGACGCGCCGCACGGATGTAGGACGGGCGGTTTCCCTTGCGTGTCGACGCATGGAGCGTGAACTGGCTGACGACAAGAATCTCGCCGCCAACGTCGAGAACCGAACGGTTCATCACCCCCGCATCATCGTCGAATATGCGCAGACTGAGCGTTTTTTTCACCAACCATTCCACATCGTCGGCAGTGTCGTCGTGCTCCACGCCGACAAGTATCATCATGCCCGCACCTACGGCAGACTTAAGCACCCCGCCAATCGTGACAGACGCCTCGCGAACTCTTTGTATAACAATTCTCATAATAGTGCAAATTTAAGAAAAATCCTCGATTATCGGCTATTGGCACACTTCTTTTAGCGAAATTTCAGACTCTTGACCACGCGGAACGCACTATTTTACTGATTATCAATTACTTATCTCCATTGCTGCCGTTTTCTGCGGCATCAGAAAGCGCAGCCACAACAATCCTCGCCTTCGCCGGTCCGACCACAGCCGCCACCTCGGCTTCCGATGCCTCGCGCAGGCGTTTCAAACTCTTGAAATGTGCGAGCAACGCCGTGCGAGTCTTCTCTCCAACACCCTTTATCGAGTCGAGCGCAGAGACCGTCTGCCCCTTGCTTCTGCGGTTGCGATGGTGAGTGATTCCGAACCGGTGAGCCTCGTCGCGCAGCTGCTGAATCACACGCAGCGACTCAGAATTCTTGTCGATATACAGCGGCACACTGTCGCCCGGGAAATAGATTTCCTCAAGCCGTTTCGCAATGCCCACAAGCGCCACCTTGCCACGGATTCCAAGTCGGTCGAAAGCCTCCACCGCAGAACTCAGCTGCCCTTTTCCGCCATCGACAACCACCAGCTGCGGCAACGGCTGCCCCTCCTCCAACAGACGGCTGTAGCGTCGAGTGAGCACCTCGATCATCGAAGCGAAATCGTCGGGTCCCTCGACCGTCTTTATGTTGAAATGGCGGTAGTCGCGCTTCGACGGCTTTCCGTTTTTAAACACCACGCACGACGCCACAGGATTAGTGCCTTGAATGTTGGAATTGTCGAAGCACTCAATGTGGCGCGGCAGCTCCGTCAGCCTGAAATCCTTCTGCATCCTCGTCAGCAGACGCGTGACCCGCTGCTCAGGATTAAGCTTCTCGGCATTCTTCACCTTGTCGTGCTTATACTGGCGCGCGTTCTGCAACGAAATCTCAAGCAGACGCCGTTTGTCGCCCCGTTGCGGCACCACAAACGAGCGGCTCTCCGAAGCGCAGTCGGGCAAGAACGGCACAACAACCGTCCGCGCCGCATTGTGGAACTGAGCCTCCGCCTCGGCAACAGCATACGACAGAATCTGCTCAGGCGACTCGTCGAGCTTCTTACGGAACTCAAACGTCACACACTGCACCACCGAGCCATGGCGCACGTGCATATAATTGACGTAAGCGAAATTGTCGCCCGGCTCATACGAATAGACATCGATGTCGGTTTCCGACGCACTCACTACGACCGACTTCGCCCTGTAGCGTTCAATCAACTGATATTTCCGCTTCAACTCCTGCGCCTCCTCAAACCGCAGCTCGGCGGCAAGCCTCTGCATCTCCGACACAAGGTAGTCGGAAACCGCCTGCGTGTCGCCGCTCAGAATGCGCTTTACCTGACCGATATATTCCCCGTATTCCTCCGGCGACACCCTGCCCTCGCAGCACCCCAGACAATTGTAGATGTGATACTCCAGACAGACGCGCACCGACCGCTTCTCCACGCTTTCCTCCGTAATCGGCCAGCGGCACGACCGCAGCGGATAAAGCTCCTTAAGAAGCTCGAGCAGCGTGCGCACCACCGCGGTGCTCGCATACGGGCCATAATAACGTCCGCCCTTCGGCATAACGTTGCGTGTGAGAAACACACGAGGATACAACTCGTTTGTGACGCATATCCAAGGATACGACTTGTCGTCCTTCAGCAGGATGTTGTAACGCGGCTTATACTCCTTGATAAGGCTGTTTTCAAGATGCAAGGCATCGTCCTCGCTGCCCACCACAATGTAGCGCATATCAGCGATGTTGCTCACCAGCACGTTTGTCTTCACCGAGTCGTGCACACGGTTGAAATAAGACGACACACGCCGTTTCAGCCTCTTCGCCTTGCCCACATATATAACCGTCCCCACCTTGTCGTAGTAGAGATAACATCCCGGCTTGTCGGGCAACATACTGATTTTATTTTTCAGGATATCGTTCATCGGAGCATACAATAAAAAACAGGCGTATGGGGAATCCATACGCCTGCAAATATACGAAATAATTTCCGTAGACTAATAAACAATCAGCGAATCCACCTGAACATCCTCAGGGAAAGCCTTGCGTCCGTCGAGATCAGAGAGTTCGACAATAAAGCTGATGTAGATTTTCTTAGGATTCATTGATTTCACCAAATCATAAGCCGCAGCCATCGTGCCACCAGTAGCGAGCAAATCATCGTGAAGCACCACCACATCGCCTTCAGCGATAGCGTCGCGGTGGATTTCGATAGTGTCCACACCATACTCCTTGCTGTACGACTTGCTGATAGTGTCGGCAGGCAGTTTTCCAGGCTTGCGCACAGGCACGAAGCCAGCGCCCAAATCGCGGGCAAGCACAGCGCCACCGATAAAGCCACGCGACTCGATGCCGACCACTTTGGTCACTCCGAGTCCTTCATAACGCTTTTTCAACTCCTCCGAAATAGTGCAGAGGGCATCCGCATCCTTGAATGCGGTAGTAAGGTCGCGGAAAATGATTCCCTTCTGAGGGAAATCATAGATGTCGCGGATTGTTTTTTTAACTTCTTCGAGTTTCATTGTTATTTTGTGTATTGATTATTCGCTTCAATTTGTTCCACGTGGAACACGGTTTTTTATCTTCCCAAAAGCAGCAACAGAATATTGATGTCGCTCGGCGATATACCTGGTATACGCGAAGCCTGCGCCACAGTTTCCGGGTCGATTTTCGTCAGTTTCTGCCGAGCCTCGGTTGAAATAGCCTTCACGTCGGCATAGACAATTTTTCCACGCAACTTCACGTGTTCGAGGCGCGAAATTTTTTCGGCTATAAGTCGTTCGCGGTCGATATATCCCTGATATTTTATCAAGATTTCAGCCGATTCAACAATTTCCTCGCGACGCTGTTCCTCAATGCCGGCTATATGTTCGGCAAGCGGGCCGATCGCCTCGGCAAGCATAAAGATGTCGAGCTGCGGACGCAGTATGAGGTCGTAAAGTTTCACAGACTGTCTCAGCGGCGACAGCCCCTTTCCCTCCAGGAAAGGATTTATGCGCGCAGCCTTTACAGAGAAATTGCGTGCGAAATCGATAAGCGCGTCGCGCTGGCGTTTCTTCTCGAGCATCAAATCATAGCGTTCGCGCGAAGCCAGTCCGATTTCAAAGCCACGCGGCGTAAGGCGCATGTCGGCATCATCCTGACGAAGGAGGATGCGGTATTCGGCGCGCGACGTAAACATACGGTACGGCTCGTCGACCCCCTTTGTCACCAAGTCATCGATAAGCACACCGATATACGACTCGTCGCGGCCAAGCACAAACGGGTCTTTTCCCTCAGCCTTCTGATGCGCGTTGATTCCAGCCACCAGCCCCTGTCCGGCAGCCTCCTCATAGCCCGTCGTGCCGTTCACCTGACCGGCGAAAAACAGTCCGGACACAAGCTTCGTCTCAAGCGTGTGGCGCAACTGCGTAGGGTCGAAATAATCGTATTCTATCGCATATCCAGGGCGATAAATCTGCGCGTCGGCAAGAGCCGGAATCTTCTGCATAGCATTCACCTGCACCATCAGCGGCAACGACGAAGAGTAGCCGTTGAGATAATATTCCTGGGTAGTCTCGCCCTCCGGCTCAAGGAAAAGCTGATGCTGGTCCTTGTCGGCAAACGTGACAATCTTCGTTTCGATGCTCGGGCAATAGCGCGGCCCCACACTTTGGATCTGACCATTGAAAAGCGGCGAGTCGGGCAATCCCTCACGCAGCACGTCGTGCACCTCCGTATTAGTGTAGACAATCCAGCACGGACGCTGCTTCAACCGGCGTTTCACATCCGGCAGATATGAGAACTTATGGAAATCGGAGTCGCCGTCCTGGCGCACAGCCTTGTCGAAATGCACCGTGCGGCCGTCAATGCGCACAGGCGTTCCCGTCTTCATTCTGCCCACCTCGAAACCAAGCCGGCGCAGTTGCTCAGAGATGCCGTGCGACGCAGGCTCAGAGATGCGTCCGCCACCGATTTTCACGCGGCCTATATGCATCAGACCATCGAGAAACGTACCAGCGGTCAGCACCACCGACTTCGCCTTGAACGTGACCCCCATAGCCGTGCGCACACCTCCTACCCTGCCGTCCTCAATGACAAGTTCCACAACAGAGTCCTGCCACATGTAAAGGCGGTCGGTGTTCTCAATGCGGCTTCTCCAAGCCTCGATAAACTTCACGCGGTCGGCCTGCGCACGCGGACTCCACATCGCCGGACCCTTCGACCGGTTCAGCATCCTGAATTGTATCGAAGCCTCGTCGGTGACAATGCCCATCTGTCCGCCAAGAGCATCTATCTCTCTGACTATCTGACCTTTAGCAATACCACCTACAGCAGGATTGCAACTCATTTGGGCAATCTTGTTCATATCCATCGTGACAAGCAGCGTCTCCGAGCCCAAATTGGCTGAAGCACACGCCGCCTCACAGCCGGCATGACCGGCACCGACCACTATGACATCATATTCAAATTTCATTTTTTGCGAGCAATCATATTAGTCAGGATATCAAGCGATTCGTCCTCGTGGCGCTCCATAATCTCGCGCTCGCCCGGACCCTTGTCGTTGACCCCGCACAAGTGGAGAATGCCATGGATAAACACCCGATAGAACTCCCTCTCGTATGTGGCGCCAACCATTTCGGCATTTGAAGCCACCGTGTCGAGCGAGATGAAAATGTCGCCCGAAATTCTGTGCGGGCGGCTATAATCAAACGTTATGACATCCGTAAAATAATCGTGATTTAGAAATTGGCGATTGACCTCCAGGATTTTAGCATCGTTGCAAAAGATATACGAAATGTCGCCCAGAGATTTTCCAAAACCACGGGCCACCGCCTCAATCCATTCATGCATCAACGATTTGTCGACGCGAGGCATCTCAACGCCGTCTGTAAGTATAGTTAATTCTGCCATTTTCTGTTCAGAAGCACCGACAAAGATAGTGCAAAGTGCCTAAAACTCAAAATCCAACACCGTTTTTATCCTATCCGAAGAAGAAATAAGCCACGGCGACACCCGTAATCGAGCCCACCACATCAGCCATCAGCGCGAACGGGACTGCATAGCGCGTCTTTTTCACACCCACGCTGCCGAAGTACACGGCAAGAATATAGAACGTAGTGTCGGTGCTGCCCTGGATGCATCCGGCGATACGCGCCACAAGCGAGTCGACACCGAAATGATTTATCACATCGACCATCAAGCCACGGCTTCCCGTGCCGCTCAACGGCTTCATCAACGCTGTGGGCAGAGCCTCCACCCAGGTGGAGTCGAATCCCATCGCCTTCACCAGCTCGGACACCGCGCCCGTCATCACGCCCATGGCGCCCGAGGCACGGAACATCCCGATTGCCACAAGTATCGCCACAAGATAAGGAATAATCATCACAGCCGTTTTAAAGCCATCCTTTGCCCCTTCTATGAAGTTTTCGTAGACATTGATGCGTTTTCTCACCCCGGCGCCTATAAACATCAGTATCACGCCGAAAAGGATAATGTTTGCGACAAACGAGCTGTAGCGCTGCATCTGCTCTGGCGTCAGAGTGGAGAAATACCACACCACGCCGACCACCACGGCAAGCAGACCTAAAAGCCACGTGAGAATCACGCGGTCGAAAATCTTGATGCGCTGTTTGAGGCACAGCGACACGATGCCGAAAAGCGTCGACACGAAGGTGGCTATCAGTATGGGCACAAACACGTCGGTGGGGTTTGCCGCGCCGCAACTTGCACGATACGTCATGATGCCGATAGGAATCAGCACGAGTCCGGAAGCGTTGAGCACCAGAAACATCAGCATCGCATCGGTGGCGGTGTCTTTCTTCGGGTTCAGCTCCTGCATGTGCTGCATAGCCTTCAGGCCGAGCGGCGTTGCGGCATTGTCGAGACCAAGCATGTTGGCCGAGATGTTCATGAAAATAGACCCCATCGCGGGATGGTTTTTCGGAATGCCCGGAAACAGGCGTGTGAACAACGGGCTCACCAGACGTCCGAAGAAAGGAATAACTCCCCCCTTCTCCCCTATCTTCATTATGCCCATCCATAACGACAGTACGCCCGTCAAACCCAGCGACAGCTCAAAAGCCGTCTTCGCCGAGTCGAACGACGAACTCATGACGCGCGACCAAATGTCGATATCTCCGTTGACAATCGATTCAAAAAGAGCAAAAACAAAAGTCAGGGCGAAAAATCCTATCCAAATATAGTTTAGAGCCATAAATTTCTTTTTCCTGAATAAAAATATGTGCAAATTTAGAAATAAATTCCATAGAATCAGCTTTTTTGCAAGCATTTTGACACCCGCAATTTTTCCGCGACTTTTTCAAAACACGCAAAAATCAACGCATTGCATTGTAAATCAGCAAACTAAACCAAAAACAAGTTTCTGAGAATTTGAAATCCACAAACTACCCCACAGATTGTCAGCAATTTCAGAATTTTAAAAAGTCACAACAAGTGGACTTTTATCAACACTTTCCGCACAAACCACACATTTTTATAAATTCTTAGCGTTTTAGTAGATAAACCCATAAAAGTTTAACTACGAAGTTGGAAACAAAATCAACATTGTAATTGTTATAACATTAAACTAAATTCTAAGAATATGGACAAATACATTTGCACAGTATGCGATTGGGTTTACGACCCAGAGATTGGCGACCCGGAACACGGCATCGCTCCAGGTACAAAATTTGAAGACATTCCCGACGATTGGGTATGCCCCCTCTGCGGAGTGGGAAAAGAAGACTTTGAAAAAATCGACTGATAAGACCCTTGCTTGGAGGCGGAACAATTTTTCTGTTCCGCCTTTTTTATTTTTCCGCTATATTTGCACATAAGAAACGTGCGACAATATGGAAAACAAAATAACGACCGCCGCAGAATGGCAGGCAGCGCTAAGCGACGCAACGACACCAGGCAAAGCCGACACACTGAGCCGCTTTTTCAAGACAGGCAAAGGCGAATATGGCGAAGGCGACAAATTTATCGGAGTGATGGTGCCCGCCAACAGGCAAATAGCCAAACAAACCCTCGACGCCCCGCTGCAAACCGTAGCCGAGATGCTCGCCAGCGAAATCCACGAGCACCGGCTGTCGGCACTTCTATCGCTCGTGGAGCGCTACCGGAAGGCGCGCAAAGACCCCGCAGAGAAACACCGGATAGCCCAGTTCTACCTCACCCACACCAACGGCATCAACAACTGGGATCTTGTAGACCTCAGCGCACCATATATTATAGGCGACCAGATAATGGAAGGCAACGACCCCACGCCACGCCTTCTCGACAGCGCCAACCTGTGGGAACAACGCATAGCCGTCGTGTCGACAATGCTGCCCATCCGCAACCGCCAGTTCGACACCGCCCTCCGCAACGTCGGCCATCTGCTCCAACACCCCCACGACCTGATGCGGAAAGCCAACGGCTGGATGCTCCGCGAAACGGGCAAACGCGACATTTCCACGCTGTTGCGTTTTCTCGACCTCCACGCAGCCACAATGCCCCGCACAACGCTGCGCTATGCCGTCGAACGGCTTGCCCCAGAGCAGAAGAAACACTATATGGAGATGAAAAAGCACACATCCAACAGTTTATAAAGATTAAATTACAGAAAAAATTCCGTGATTTTGTCGCTATTAGCGAAAAAATATATACTTTTGCACAGAATTTTAAAAAGGCAGAAAGAAGATTGTATAAATGACAGGTTTGTCAGTGCCTCTTGAATTGGCACTCTTTTTGCAATAAGAAATTTAGAGACAATTTTTTAACCCAAAATATTAACAAAAATGATTAAAGTAGGTATTAACGGATTTGGCCGTATCGGACGTTTCGTTTTCCGTGCAGCTCAAAACAGAAATGACATTCAAATCGTAGGTATCAACGACCTTTGCCCGGTTGACTATTTGGCATACATGCTCAAATATGATACAATGCACGGTCAATTCAACGGCACTATCGAGGCTGATGTTGAGAACAGCAAACTTATCGTCAACGGTAAGGAAATCCGCGTAACTGCAGAGCGCAACCCAGCTGACTTGAAGTGGAACGAGGTTGGTGCAGAATACGTAGTAGAATCTACTGGTCTTTTCTTGACAAAGGAAAAAGCTCAGGCTCACATCGAGGCTGGCGCTAAATACGTTGTTATGTCAGCTCCTTCAAAGGACGACACCCCAATGTTTGTTTGCGGCGTAAACTTCGACAAATACGAAAAGGGAACACAATTCGTTTCTAACGCTTCTTGTACAACAAACTGCTTGGCTCCTATCGCTAAGGTTTTGAACGACAAGTTCGGCATCGTTAACGGTTTGATGACTACAGTTCACTCAACTACTGCTACTCAGAAGACAGTAGACGGTCCTTCTTTGAAAGACTGGCGTGGTGGCCGTGCCGCTTCTGGCAACATCATCCCTTCAACTACTGGTGCTGCTAAGGCTGTAGGTAAAGTAATCCCTGAGTTGAACGGCAAATTGACTGGTATCTCTATGCGCGTTCCTACTTTGGACGTTTCTGTTGTTGACTTGACAGCCAACTTGGCTAAGCCAGCATCTAAGGAAGCTATCTGCGCTGCTATGAAGGAAGCTGCAGAAGGCGAATTGAAGGGTGTACTTGCTTACACTGAGGATGCAGTTGTTTCTTCAGACTTCTTGGGCAACACTCACACTTCTATCTTCGACGCAAACGCAGGTGTTTACTTGACTGACACTTTCGTTAAGGTTATCTCTTGGTACGACAACGAGATCGGTTACTCTAACAAAGTTCTTGAGCTTATCGCTCACATGGCTAAGGTTAACGGTTAATCCGACTATACGTCATAGCAAAACAAAGCGGAACTCCTCCATGGTGTTCCGCTTTTTCTTCTTATTCCAAACTAAAACAGCATCTTATGAAAAGACTTATTTTGAGCTTGTGCGCGACGGTAGCCCTATGCGCAAGCGCATACGCCTCGCCTCATTCCTACATCGAGACCGACAGCATCACCGACAATATGCAGGACTTCAACTATCTGACATCATACACAGAGGCAAACTATGCGGCATTCCCGGCCATAATAAGCAATGGCTTCGGCTCACAATACAACGCCATGAAAACATCGCTGAAAGAAGCTGTAGGTTCGGGCAGCATGGGAATCAGGCAAGCCGCCTGCGAGTATGCTTTCTGGATTAATTCCATGTTTGACGCCCACTATTATGTTGACGCCCACCTTTTCTGGCAGGTCTATAAAAGAAAAGACACTCCCGACTACAAAGGCTTGATGAAATATGAACCGCAGAAATTAAGCACCCGCATCGACAAGCGGTCGTACTTGATCCGTGTGCCGTCGTGTGCCGGCAACAATCCCACTTTTGAATGGATGGCGAATGCTGTTAACGACTTCCAAAACAGCAAATGCAAGAATCTAATAATCGACATCCGTGGAAACATGGGCGGCGCCGACGCCTTTTGGGCTCCTCTAATCCCGCTGCTGATAGACCACAAGGCACTCGTCCCAGAAGAATACTGGTTTAGAAACACGTATGCCAACCGTTCCGACAATTCCATGAAGGATTGGGTGAGTCAGCTAATCACTGACGACAATGCCGACAAGTCGTTTCTGCTGCTCGGCTCCGATGAAGATGACAACGATGATGAAGAAATTCCGGCACACGACGCAAAGATCCACATATCATTCATCATCGACCGACGAACAGCCAGCGCGGCAGAGACCATACTGAGGGTGGCACAGAATTTCACCTCGCGTGAACGATACACGATCTACGGCAAGGAAAACAGCGCCGGAGCGGCATATACAGGCAATCTCATACCGTTTCATCTTCCCCACAGCCGAATCCAAGTGTTCTATCCGGTCACTGTGTCGTCCACTTTTCTGAGCGACAAGCATCACAACGGAGCATCAGGAATACGACCCGACGTGAAAATCGATTTGCCATATCCAGAAACGCTATCCGACAACATCGACAGTTGGGTGACGTCAGTAGCCCGACAGAAATGACACACGCGCCTTTATAGCCGCCACTCGCGCCGCCGCTGATTCAACGACGGCGCATTTTGTAAAGGAACAACGCCAACAGCGCAAACGCCGCCACAATGCCGGCAACGTTGCCAACAACCTGCGGCATCGCCAGTCCGCCAACCTTGTACGGAGCCACACACAGATAGCAGACACACACATCGGTGAGAAACATCGCCGGCACCGTCATAATCCAATGCACCTTGCCGCTGCGCGCAAGGAATGCCGCCGCCGTCCAGAGCGTCACCGTGGCAAGAATCTGATTGGAGATGCCCACATATTTCCATATCGTCGAGAAATCCATAAAGCAGCACACATAAGCCACCACAAAAATCGGCACCGACACCATCAGGCGGCTGACCAGCTTCTTCTGGCTGAAGCGGAACGCCTGCGCCACGATAAGACGCATGCTGCGGAACGCCGTGTCGCCCGACGTTATCGGACATGCCACCACGCCAAGGATTGCGAGCACCGCACCAACGCGACCGAGCCATGAATTGCAGATTTCGTTGACCATAACCGCCGGAGTCTTGCCTGCATCGGCAGCGGCGTTGAGCCCCTCAGGTCCACCGAAATAAGCAATGGCGGCAGTAGCCCAAATCAGAGCCACAATGCCCTCGCTGACCATAGCGCCGTAGAACACCGGACGGGCATATTTCTCATTCGCCATACACCTTGCCATCAGCGGCGACTGCGTGGCGTGGAATCCGGAAATCGCGCCACAAGAAATCACCACAAAAAGCATTGGAAACAGAATGTTGGCATCCGGGTTGCTATGGAAGTTGCGCAGCGAATCCGCCGTCAGCTCCTTCATCTCGACAGCGCCCGTAGCATCGCCATAAATCAGATATGCACCTACGCCGAGCGCCATAAACAGCAAAGCACCGCCCATAAACGGATACACCTTGCCGATAATCTTGTCGATGGGCAACAGCGTGGCAAAAACATAGTATGCGAAGATAACCCACAACCACAGCGTCATGTCCCAGCCCGTGAGCCGCGCCAGCAGTTCCGCCGGACCGTTGACAAACGACACCCCGACAGCCAGCAGCAAAAATGCGGCAAACACAATCAGCACACGGCGCATTCCCCTGCCGATGTATGTGCCAACAATCTCGGGCAAATCCTTGCCATCATTGCGCAGCGAAAGCATACCCGAGAAAAAGTCGTGCGCGGCGCCCATAAAAATGCAGCCCACCACAATCCACAGATAGGCCATCGGTCCGTAGGCGGCACCCATAATGGCGCCGAATATCGGACCCAGTCCGGCAATGTTGAGAAACTGAATCACGTACATGCGCCACGGCTTCAGCTCCTGATAGTCGACACCGTCGGCAAGACGCTTAACAGGCGTGTCGCGCTCGGCCGACACACCGAAATAGCGCTCCACAAAGCGCCCATAGGTAAAATAGCCCGCCACAAGCAGACAAATCGATACTAAAAACGTTATCACGGCTTATATTTATTACAAAAACATCCGCAAATTTAATCATTTTATAATCATTAAAACAATCTCACGAAGCATTTATCCAACAAATCCAATAAAAAACGCAGATGATTATCCTTTGGCATTTTGCTCAAAATTCAAGATATAATGCGTAACTTTGCAGAAAGATTGTGGGGCTGCGATGCAGAAATACAAAGCAGTCCTGTTTTTTATAAAACTATTTCTTCAATCGTAATGGAACACATTTCTCAAAGAATCCAAGCTTTGTCGCCATCAGCAACATTGGCGATGTCGCAAAAGAGTAACGAACTGAAGGCTCAAGGAGTCGACGTGATCAACCTTTCTGTGGGCGAACCCGACTTCCACACCCCTGACCACATCAAGGAAGCCGCCAAGAAAGCCATCGACGAAAACTTCACGTTCTACACACCGGTTGCCGGCTACATGACCCTTCGCAAGGCCATTGCCGCAAAGATGAAAAACGAGAACGGTCTCAACTTCGCTCCCGAACAGATTGTGGTGTCGGGCGGCGCAAAACAGTCTTTGTGCAATGTGATCCTCGCCACAATCAACCCCGGCGACGAGGTGGTTATCCCCACTCCGGCATGGGTAAGCTATGTGGAAATGGTGAAACTCGCCGAGGGCAAGACAGTGACTGTGCCAGCCGGTGTGGAACAGGACTTCAAAATCACGCCCGAGCAACTTGAGGCAGCAATCACACCGCGCACACGCATGCTGCTGCTCTGCTCGCCGTCGAACCCTACGGGCAGCGTCTACACACACGACGAGCTGAAAGCCCTTGCCGACGTGCTTGCAAAACATCCCGACATCCTCGTGCTGTCGGACGAAATCTACGAGCATATCAACTTCACCGGCAAATTCGCGTCGATCTCGGAATTTGACGCCGTGCGCGACCGCACAATCATCGTCAATGGTGTGTCGAAGGCGTACGCCATGACAGGATGGCGCATCGGCTTCATCGCCGCGCCTCTGTGGGTGGCAAAAGCCACAACAAAGCTTCAGGGTCAATACACGTCAAACCCTTCGTCAATCGCCCAGAAGGCAGCCGAGGCCGCCTACACCGGCTCGCAGGAGTGCGTCGAGACAATGCGCCAGGCATTCGAACGCCGCCGCGACCTCGTGGTGAGCCTGCTCAAAGAAATCCCGGGTCTGCGCATCAACCATCCGCAGGGCGCGTTCTACATTTTCCCAGAAGTGTCGGCATACTTCGGCAAAGCCGACGGCGACCGCCGCATCAACGACGCCAACGACTTGGCGATGTATCTGCTTGAGGTGGGACACGTGGCAACAGTCAGTGGCGACGCGTTCTGCGCACCAGGCTATATCCGACTCAGCTACGCCACCAGCGACGACAACATCCGCGAGGCTGCGCGCCGCATTGCCCAAACACTTGCACGATTGAAATAGAAAAAGAAAGAAAAAAGCGACATAATGGGAGGATTTTTTGGAACAATCTCGCGACAGGCATGCAAAGCAGACCTGTTCTACGGGACCGACTACAACTCACATCTGGGCACGAGGCGCGCCGGAATGGCTACCTACGACCCGCAACGCGGATTCATCCGCAAAATCCACAGTCTCGAAAGCACATATTTCCGCACCAAGTTTGAATGCGAGTTGCCTTTCTTTGAAGGCAACTCGGGCATTGGTGTAATCAGCGACACCGACCCGCAACCCATCATCTTCAACTCCCACCTCGGCAAATTCGCCATCGTCACAGTGGCTAAAATTGCAAACATCGACGAGCTGGAGAAAAGAATGCTCGCTGCAAACCACCACTTCGCCGAACTCAGCTCGGGCAAAATCAACCAGACCGAACTCGTGGCACTGCTCATCACCGAGGGACGCGACTTCGTGGAAGGCATTGAAAACGTCTACAACAGCGTGAAAGGCTCTTGCTCAATGCTGCTGCTCACAGAAAACGGCATTATCGCCGCACGCGACAAACTGGGACGCACGCCGATAGTAATAGGCAAGAAAGACGGAGCATACGCCGCTTCGAGCGAGTCGACATGTTTTCCGAATCTCGACTACCAAATCGACCGCTACATCGGTCCGGGCGAGATTGTGCGCATCACAGCCGACGGCGTGGAGCAGCTGCGCAAGCCCAACGAGGATATGCAGATATGCTCGTTCCTCTGGGTCTACTACGGCTTCCCCACATCGTGCTATGAAGGAGTCAACGTGGAGAAAGTGCGCTTCGACAGCGGCGTGGAGATGGGACGCTCTGACAACAGCGACGTGGACTGCGCCTGCGGCATCCCCGACAGCGGCGTTGGCATGGCGCTGGGATATGCCGAAGGCAAAGGTGTGCCCTACCATCGCGCCATCGCCAAGTATACCCCCACATGGCCCCGCAGCTTCACACCGAGCGACCAGTCAATGCGCTCGCTCGTGGCAAAAATGAAACTCATCCCCAACCGCGCGATGCTCGACGGCAAACGCCTGCTCTTCTGCGACGACTCAATTGTGAGAGGCACTCAGTTGCGCGACAACGTCAAGGTGCTCTACGACTACGGTGCCAAGGAGGTGCACATGCGCATCGCCTGTCCACCGCTAATCTACGGATGCCCTTTTATCGGATTCACGTCGTCGAAGAGCGACATGGAACTGATAACGCGGCGTATCATCGAGGAATTTGAGGGCGACGGAAGCAAGAACCTCGACAAATATGCCACCACCGACTCGCCCGAATACAAGCGTCTGGTGGAGGAAATACGCCGTCGGTTCAACCTCACATCTCTGCGGTTCAACACGATAGAGACATTGATAAAAGCAATCGGTCTGCCGAAATGCAAGGTGTGCACACACTGCTTCGACGGCAGCAGCCATTTCTAACCAGCCTATGCCCACGACCGTCTGTGTATATTGCGCTTCGAGCCAGGATGTCGACTTCCGGTATCTTGACGCCGCCTATCGCCTCGGCGCGGCTCTTGCCCGTGCGGGAGCGACCGTTGTGTGCGGCGCAGGCAACCAGGGACTGATGCGCAATCTTGCCGACGGATGTCTCGACAACGGTGGCAAGGCGGTGGGCGTGATTCCGAAATTCATGGCCGACAACGGATGGGGATACGACGCTCTGACACAAACCGTCGTGACTCCCGACATCCACACCCGCAAAGAGCGGATGGCGGCTATGGCCGACGCTGTTGTCGCCCTTCCCGGAGGATGCGGCACCCTTGAGGAACTCCTCGAAATCATAACTTGGAAGCAGCTCGGCCTATACAAAGGTAAAATCGTGATTGTAAACACCGAAGGATTCTTCACGCCTCTGCTGCAGATGCTGCAGCGCTGCGTGGACGAGGGATTCATGAAACAGTCGCACAAAACGCTGTGGACGGTGGCGGAAACTCCGGAGAAAGCATCGTCGGAAGCTCTCGCTGCCGACAAATCAATTGTTGAACCAAAAAGATAGAACAGTATGCCCGACAGTCTGAACATAGCAAGTCAGCAGCACACGGCCGACATGGTGGAAACCGTGGGAAACCACAGTTTCCACCACCACCATGTCTACAAGCCTGCCCATCCCGGCGGGCTGACCGATTCGCTGCCCGCGGCGGCAACCGGTCTGAAACCCCTTGCCACCTATCCTCTTGTCGACGACCGTCAGGGCGAGATGCCCGAAGAGTACCACCAGACACCAGCCGACTCGTCGATAATGATCACGCTGCTTGTGGTGTCGTTCCTGCTCATAGCCTACTGCTACAAGAAAGGCTCCAACTTCTTCCAGAAAATACGCCACGGACTCTACTCCGTGAAGCGCACCGAGAACCACCTCGACGAGCATACGTCGAACGAGACGCTGCTGCTAACGGCACTTATCGCCGTAGCCGTGATTATGGAAGGCATCGTGGTCTATTCCGCCGCCCTGCAATGGCTGCCGCAGGCACAGTCGATGTCGATGCCGCTCCTCACCTCGCTGTCGGTTGCCGTGGCCGCCGGTTTCTACCTGTTCCAGCTTATTTGCGTGTCATTCACAGGCTACGTTTTCGCAAGCCGCGTAGACACCCGCCTATGGCTGCAAGGCTACAACTCAACACAGATTTTCCTCGGACTCGCACTCACTCCGCTGGCTCTCGTTATGCTCTTTGCACCAGAGCATAACGAAATCTCCATAACTTTGGCGGTATACTTATACATCATTGCAAAAGGAGTGTTCTTCATTAAGAGCATTAGAATTTTTTATGCCAATTTGTTTCAGTACGTCTATTTTATTTCGTACCTTTGCGCCGTGGAAATTGCTCCATTAACTTTCTTTTACAATTGGAGTCTGTTTTAAAGGTCAAACGCAACAAAATGGTTAAAGTCAACAAAATATTAGTATCTCAGCCCAGACCATCTTCAGATAAATCCCCATATTTCGACTTTGAGAAGAAGTATGGCGTCGAAATCGTATTCAGACCGTTTATCAAAGTGGAGGGGTTGACATCAAAAGAATTCAGACAGCAGAAAATATCGCTCCCGGAGCACACCGCTGTCATTTTCACCGCAAAATCCGCAATCGACCATTTCTTCCGCATCGCAGAAGAAACCCGCTTCAACGTGCCTGAGACAATGAAATACTTCTGCACCACGGAGGCAATCGCCCTCTATCTGCAGAAATACACCATCTACCGCAAACGCAAGATTTTCTTCGGAAAATCGGGCAAACTCGACGATTTGATTCCTCAAATCACCAAGCACAACGGAGAGAAATACCTATACGTAGTGTCGGAAGTGCAGAAAAACGACGGAGAAAGCGTTTTGGAGAAAAACAAGGTGAACTACACGCGCGCCGTGATGTACCGCACCGTCAGCAACGACTTTCAGGAAGGCGAGGCTTTCGACTACGATATGCTCATCTTCTTCAGCCCGACAGGCATCAAGTCGCTGCAGAAAAACTTCCCCAACTTCGAGCAGGGTGACATCAAAATCGGCTGCTTCGGCGCACAGACCGCCAAAGCCGTGACCGACGCCGGGTTGCGCCTCGACATCGAGGCTCCAACAGCCAACGCCCCGTCGATGACCGCCGCCCTTGAACAATATTTGAAGGAAAACAACAAATAATCAAGCGGCAATCCCACCTCAGAGGGTGGGATTGCTGATTTCAAAACGGATATGTCGGAACTCAGTCTTCACAAAACGGAAAAACTCTGCAGCCGCACGGCTGTCAACCGACTTTTCGCCGAGGGCAAACCGGCGAAAGCCTATCCTTTGCGCGCCGTCTACAACGAAAGCAACCGCACATACGGCGCAGCGGCACAATTCATGATAACGATTCCGAAAAAGAAAATCCGCAAAGCCGTGGGACGCGTGCTTCTGCGCCGCCGTGTGCGTGAGGCATACCGTCTCAACCGCCACCTGCTGATGCCGGCCCTTGAGTCAACCGGCAAGAAAGTGGACATCGCCTTTATCTACGTCAGCGACGAAGCGAAGTCGTACCATTCAATTGAGAAGCGCGTACAAGCCATTTTAAGTGCCGTAGCTGCCGGAATCTCGCAAGAACAACAAACAGACCGCCAATGATGCGAAAGCTGCTCACACGGCTTCTGACGGCGTTGATACGATTCTATCAGACCGCCATCTCCCCGATGTTTCCACCGGCATGCCGCTACACGCCCACATGCTCGCAATATGCCATAGAAGCCATACGCAAACACGGACCGCTGAAAGGGACGTGGCTTGCCGTGAAGCGCATCTGCCGCTGCCATCCGTGGGGCGGAAGCGGCTATGACCCTGTACCATAGCGTCTATGCTCATCGACTGCCACACACACGACACCACACGCACCGATGCAATCATCAACGTGAGTCCTGCCCTCTTCCGTCCAGAAGAAGGCAAGCATTATTCCGTGGGCATACATCCGTGGGAGACCGGCGCGACACCTGATTTCGAACTGCTTGAGCGCGTCGCAGCACATCCGTCGGTCGCAGCCATAGGCGAGACGGGCGTAGACCGTCTGCGCGGAGCCGGCATCGACACGCAAACCGACGTTTTCCGCCGCCACATCGCCCTGTCGGAATCGCTGCGCAAACCATTGATACTGCATGTGGTCAAGGCCCTCGACATAATCCTCGCCGTCAAAAAGGAATGCCGCCCGGCGATGCCATGGATCTGGCACGGATTCCGCGGCAACGCCGCTATGGCAAAGCAGCTTGCCGACAACGGCATCCTTCTCTCGCTCGGCAGCCATTTCAACACCGACGCCGCGGCGTCGATACCGGCAGACAAACTGCTCGTCGAGACCGACGAGTCGACGGCAGGCATAAACGAAACAGCGGCACGCATCGCTGCGTGCCGCCACATATCTTTGCCCGAAGTCATTGCCCTCGTCTCTGAAAATCTTCAGCGCGCCGTGGCATACACCGTGTAGTCGTAGAACGTCGGACTCGTGGAGAAATACATATAGCGTCCGTCATAGCGATAATAACACATCGTGTTGCCGTATTCCGGATTTTCGTACGACAGATACAGCCTGCCGCCCGAACGGATGTCCCACAAGAAAGGCTCATCCCACAAATGGCCGCGCCGGTCGTAGTAAGAGTAACAGCCCGTTCCGTCGGAATAGAACGTATAGTAGTCCACCTGGTAGTCGTAGACCGGCTGTCCACCCGACTCCACCAACTGCCAGCTGCCCACAAGGTCGCTGAAATAGTATTCTTCATCATCGCACGACGACACCGACACGCCGACAGCGACAACCAGCATAATAGCCAATAACTTAAGTTTCAGTTTATCCGTTTTCATTGTTTGCCTTTTTAGTTTTATCATAATACAAACTTAACCATTTTTCTTTAAACAACAACCTTTACGCCCATTATGTTGATTTTTCCGCCGAATTAACCGCCCACACCCGACAGCTAATCCCTCAGACAACCAACCGGCACAACATACACACCGTCCTTTCGACGATAAGCATAATCACCCACAGCCGTCAGCACCATTAAAAATGATGGAGATTTCATTTTTGTTGTGTCAATCTTTGACGCCAGACTAAGCAACGTCGACACGCCCTTCTCTATAGCCGTTGCTCCACCCAACTTAATTTCAATCAATCCATAAGCACCATTGCGAAGATGGATGACCGCATCGCACTCCAAACCATTTTTATCACGATAATGATAGACATTTCCATCTATAGCATCAGCATACACCCGAAGGTCGCGAATGCAAAGCGTCTCAAACAACAATCCAAATGTCTCCAAATCATTGACAAGATCTTCCGGACCAAGTCCCAACGCAGCAACAGCAATTGAAGGATCCACAAAATAACGAGTTTCTGCCGACCTGATAGCCGTGCGACTTCTTAGATTCGGATTCCATGCTGGCATATCCTCTATAACAAATATTTTTTTAAGAGCACCGATATAACTCTGCACTGTTTTGTCTGCCAACGAGGCATCATCATTCGCCATCATGTCCTGACGGATGACCCCCACACTTACTTGCGCGCCCTGTGAACGTGCATAAGAACGCATAAGCAACTTGGTCCTCTCGCTGCTTCTGACCACTTCGTCCACTCGCGATATATCCTTTTTCACCACCGCATCATAGTAATCGTAAGCCTGTCGTAGCGCCACACGATGATTCTTTGCAACAGCACTTGGCCAACCGCCTCGACAAACCAAAAAAGCAATATCGTCCAACGTTTTGCTATTGTAACCCACCAGATCCGTCTCGCCTTTGAAAAGCTGCTCTATGCTTATATCGCCCGTTGAATCACCTGACTCCCAAAGCGACATTGTTCGCATTGTAATCCATGCAAAACGACCCGTTCCCGTATGATGTATGTCTTCTGACGACACCGGTACAGACGACCCCGTAAGTATAAACAGGCCTTCTTCTCCTCGATGGTCGACCTCAAATCTGATTGCATCCCAAATTTGTGGAATAACCTGCCATTCATCAATCAACCTTGGAACATCTCCTTTGAGCAACATTCTCACGTTTAAATCAGCCATTTCCAAGCTGCTGTTTCTTGTGCTTGGATCCGCCATATATAACACGCTTTTTGCAAGCTGCTCTGCGGTGGTCGTTTTTCCACACCACTTAGGACCTTCCACCAATACAGCTCCGACTTCTTCAAGTCTATATTTCAACAATTTATCTGCAATTCTTTTTTTGTATTCTTTCATAGCTAAAGACCTCCTTTCTCTGCTGCAAATATATATATTTTTTTTAAATTACCCAATTTGGCGGCGTTTCGTTACCTAATTTGGCGGCGTTTCATTACCCAATTTGGCGATGCAAAATATCACATCTCTGATTTTTCCGCCGAATTAACAGGGTTTAAGCACAAATATTTACGATTAACGACATCAAGATATTATCTTTGCAAATTGAAATTGTCGACAATATCAAAACAATGAAAAGATACAATCTAATCAACAACTCGCTCGGCTGGGTGATTTTCGCAATAGCCACCGTCACCTATATGCTGACGCTTGAGCCGACCGCAAGTTTCTGGGACTGCGGCGAGTTTATCTCGCAAGGCTACAAACTCGAAGTGGGACACCCGCCCGGCAACCCTATTTTCATGCTCACAGCCAACTTCTTCACGCACTTTGCCTCCAGCCCTTCACAGGTGGCACTGTGTGTCAACGCCATGTCGGGACTGCTCAGCGCCGGATGTATCCTGCTGCTGTTCTGGACAGTAACCCACCTTGTGCGCCGTCTAATCACCAAAGACGGCCAAGAGGAATATTCGTGGATGCAGATAGCCCTGATTATGGGCAGCGGCGTCTGTGGCGCCCTCGCCTATGCCTGGAGCGACACGTTCTGGTTTTCAGCAGTAGAGGGTGAAGTCTACGCCTTCTCTTCGTTCTGCACCGCCCTGACGTTCTGGCTTATTCTTAAATGGGAAAACCGCAGCGAAGAGCCACACAGCGACCGCTACCTCGTGGCAATCGCCTACGTGATAGGCGTTTCGGTGGCAGTCCATCTGCTCAACCTGTTGTGTATACCTGCGATTATCCTGGTCATCTACTACAAGAAATTCAAGGAAACCACCGCCAAAGGATCGCTCATCGCACTGCTCATCTCGTTCGGCATCATCGTGTTTATCCTCTTCGGACTCGTTCCGGGCTTCGTTGAGATTGCACAATACTCCGAACTGCTGTTTGTCAACAAATTAGGCATGCCGTTCAACACCGGTGTGATTGCCTACGCGCTGATATTCGTAGGCTTGCTCGTGTGGACGGTCTACTCCTTCCACAAGCAAAGCAGCGCCAACCAGATGCGCTGGTCGTTCCTGCTCACCACATTCTTCTCGGGCATCCTGTTCATTGGCAGCAGCATGCTCATCCCGATTGTGCTCACAGCGGCACTTGCGTTCTATCTCTTCGGAGTATGCAAAAAAATACCGGTAAGAATACTCTACAACACAGCACTCTACATCGCTGTGATATTTGTGGGCTACTCTTCTTATGCCCTCATTCTTATCCGCTCCAACGCGCAGACACCGATGGACCAGAACTCCCCCGACAACGTGTTTGCCCTCGGCAGCTACCTTAACCGCGAGCAGTATGGCAAGACTCCGCTGCTCTATGGCCCAACCTACGCGTCGCCCGTAGAACGCGACGACACCGGCGCGGCGGTGATGACAAAAGCCAGCAAATACGTGAAGGAGGTAAAGGCATCGCCCGACGAGCCAGACCGCTACAAAGAAATCGACGACAACTACAACACCGAATATTCTTATCCGTCGTCGACAAAGATGCTGTTCCCACGCCTTTACGACAGCAGCGCCAAAGACAAATACCTACGCTGCATGGGCACTATCGACACGCATCCTGTGGAAACAGGCAGCAGCGTTGTCGACGTGCCTACATTCTCTGAGAATATACGCTACTTCTTCCAGTACCAGCTCAATTACATGTATTGGCGCTACTTCCTCTGGAATTTTGCCGGCCGTCAGAACGACCTGCAGGGTCAAGGCGAAATCAACCACGGCAACTGGATCAGCGGCATTCCGTTTATCGACAACGCCCGCCTCGGCGACCAGGATATGCTCCCCGACGACTTGAAAAACAACCCCGGACGCAACGTGTTCTACATGCTTCCGCTGCTGCTCGGACTCATCGGCTTGCTTTGGCAGGCATACTGCGGCAAGCGCGGCATCGAGCAATTCTGGGTGGTGTTCTTCCTGTTCTTCATGACGGGCATAGCCATCGTGCTGTATCTCAACCAGACACCTGAGCAGCCACGCGAACGCGACTACGCATACGCCGGCTCATTCTATGCCTTTGCCATCTGGATAGGCATGGGCGTGACTGGTCTTTACAAACTGCTGTCGTATGCCGTGCGCAAGGTTTCTTGCAAAAAAGAAGGCAAAAACGGCTTTGAGGAGACCGACGCTGAAAAGAAAGTCCGTCCGGCTCTTGTCGTTGCGGCAGTGGCATTCGGCATATTCGTTCCGCTCCAGATGGTAAGCCAGACATGGGACGACCACGACCGCAGCGGACGCTATGCCTGCCGCGACTTCGGCATGAACTACCTGTCGAGCGTAGACAAAGACGGCATCATCTTCACCTCCGGCGACAACGACACCTTCCCGCTCTGGTATGCACAGGAAGTGGAAGGCTACCGCACCGACGTCAGAGTGGTCAACATGTCGTATCTCGCCACTGACTGGTATATGGCACAGATGCGCCGTCCTGCCTACGAATCGGCTCCTCTGCCAATGCAGGCAAACGCTCAGACATTCGCCTACGACCAGCATTTGTTCGGACTGCTCTACACATACGACGTCGACGGCAACCCGTCGTTCAACAATCCAAACCGCCAGGTTTCGGCGCTGACTTCAATAGCCAACTACTACAGCCTGCCGTCGGCCGAAGGTTCGGGCGACACAAGCTTCAACTACCCGAACATGTTTATCCCTGTCGACCGCGCCAAGATTGTTGCCAACGGTGTGGTTCCCGCCGACATGAGAAACAATGTGGACAGCAACATTCCCGTCAATCTGCTCAAGGATCAATACATTACGAGCAAAGACGGATACACTCTGTCGTCGGCGAAGGCTATGCAGCTCGACATCATCTCGTCGATGGTGGCTCAGGGATGGAAACGCCCGGCATATTTCGCAATCACGATTCCTGATGAGTACTACTCTTACTTCGAGAATCAAGACGGCGGCTACAAATTCACGACATCGGCAGGTATGGCATACGCTCTTACTCCTATCAACATGTTGGCATACAAGAGCGTAGGATCGGGCTACACCGACAAGGCATACCGCAACATCACCGAGCACTACCGCTGGGGCGGACTCGACAAAGCCACTCCCGGCAACGTGCCTTACTACGACGAGACGGCAGCGCGGATGGTCAACTCCACGCGTATTTCGATTGTCGAAGCCGCACAAAACCTCATAAAAGAGGCTGAGATGGCAGCAGACCTGAAGGAACACAACGACTCGTTGAAAGTCGATGTTCCGGCACGCGTGATGACCGACGGATTTATCGCCGACCGCTACAACATGGCGCGCACACTGCTCCACCTGATGGAACAGAAGTTGCCGTGGTTTGCCGTGAATGCAAGTTTCTCAATAATTGAAGACACAGCAAGCGCATACTTCACCATCGCACATGCCACAGGCAACAGCGACGACATGAAGCGCGGATCGCAGCTGATGGAGCAACTGCTCACCAACTACGCCCAGTATATGCGCTACTACAACAGTCTGTCTGCCGACTTGAAGGGATGTCTGACCAACATCGACGACTATCTCTATCAAGACGCCGGCTATCTGAAATTGTTTGAGACATATATGCTCGCCAACCCATCTGCCGCCAAGAAACTGTTTGTGAAGCTCGACAAGCAGGGACTGAACCTGTGGTACGGTTTCGAGCGCGCCGCGCTGAGAGTGCTGCACAGCAGCTCGGCAAGCGCCGCCCAAAACATCGTGTACTCATTCCCGACCTATGCGAGAATGTTCCCGAAAGAGGCACAGGATTTCCTGATGAAACACGACAATTTCTACACAGTGATGACACAGCTGATGGAACAAAGCAACTCATAAAACACTGAATGACAGAAAGAAGCTATAACTACATAAACAATCTGACGGGGTGGGTGACCTTTGCCATAGCGGCGGTCACCTACCTCCTCACACTTGAACCGTCGGCAAGTTTCTGGGACTGTCCTGAATACATAGCGCAAAGCTATGCGCTCGAGGTGGGACACGCTCCCGGCAATCCGTTTTTTGCGCTGACAGCACGCTTCTTCAGCAATTTCGCATCGTCGCCCGACAAGGTGGCTGTGTGCATCAACGCTATGTCGGCACTGCTCAGCGCCGCCACGGTCATGCTGCTGTTCTGGACCATAACCCACTTCGCACGGCGGCTGCTGTGCGGTGTGGGCAAACCCGTCAGGACACGACGCCAGATGGCACTCATCGTTGGCAGCGGCATCTGCGGCGCCCTCGCGTTCACATGGAGCGACACATTCTGGTTTTCAGCCGTGGAGGCGGAAGTTTATGCCTACTCTTCTTTCTGCACCGCCCTCACCCTGTGGCTCGTGCTGAAATGGGAAAACCGCATCAACCAGCCCGGCAGCGACCGTTGGCTTGTGGCTATAGCCTATGTTGTAGGTCTGTCGATAGGCGTGCATCTGCTCAACCTGCTCTGCGTTCCGGCAATAGCGCTTGTGGTGTACTACCGCAAAGTTGACCGCACACACTGGTGGACCACTCTGCCCGTGCTCGTGCTGTCGCTCGCCATCGTCATGTTTATCCTCTACGGCCTTGTTCCCGGCTCGCTCCATCTGGCTCAATATGCCGAACTTCTGTTTGTCAACCGTCTTGGAATGAGTTTCAACAGCGGATGGCTCATTTACATAGCCACATTCGCCGCCATTGCCGTCTGGGCAATCATCGAGCTTCATCAGCAGCGCAACGCGCTGAGAATGAAGGTTTCATTCCTGCTGCTTGTGGCTGTGTCGGGCGTGCTTATGATTGCCGGAGAAAATCTCTACGTGCCAGCCACAATGCTTGTGGTCGCCGTGGTTTATTTCTTCTTCTATTGCCCCACCCTCCCGGTGCGCGTGATGAACAACATCGCGCTCTACATTGTCGCCATTCTGATAGGATTCTCCTGCTACGCCATCGTGCCCATTCGCTCCAACGCCGACACGCCGATGAACGTGAACCGTCCGAACAACCCGTTCGACCTTGAATCCTACATCTCCCGCGACCAGTTTGGCTCGGCGCCACTGTTCTACGGCCCGGTCTACACTGCGTCTTCCGACCTTATGCAGCGCGACAAGAACGGCAGGGCAATAACAAAAATCAAGAAACACCGCTATAAGCAGAAGGTAAAATCCAACCCTTCTGAACCAGACAGTTATATCGAGATTTCTCCGGTAAGGGAAACAAAGTACGCACCGGAAATCTATATGTTCCTTCCGCGCATCTACGCCCCGTCGTGCGCCGATGAATACAGCAGCTGGGTGGGCGGCATCACGCCTACCGAAATCGATGCCCACGTGCAGCACGGCGACTCGGTGAAGACCGTCAAAGTGCAGATGCCGTCGTATTGGGACAACATCAAATACTTCGCAATTTATCAGTTCAGCCAAATGTACTGGCGCTATATGATGTTCAACTTCGTCGGCCGCCAGAACGACATCAACGGCAACGGCGAGGTGACCCAGGGCAACTGGCTGTCGGGAGTGCCCGTTGTCGACAATCTGCGACTCGGCGACCAGCGGTTGCTGCCGGCAGAATTCGGCACCGACAACGAGGGTCACAACCTCTACTACGGCATTCCTCTGCTGCTCGGACTGATAGGCTTGGCTTGGCAGGCGCGCGGCGGACACGAAGGCAAACGCCAGGCTTGGGTGATTTTCATGTTGTGGTTCATGACGGGAATAGCCATCGTGCTTTATCTCAACCAGACCCCTGGACAATGCCGCGAACGCGACTACTCGTTTGTCGGTTCGTTCTATGCCTACGCCATCTGGATAGGACTCGGCGTGATAGGCTTGGCGCGGATGCTGTTTAAAATCTACCGCCGTCTTTTCGACAACGCACACCGCCGTTTTGAGCGTATAGCCACATATATAGGCCTCGCCGCAGGCATAATCGTGCCGCTGCAGATGGTGAGCCAGACATGGGACGACCACGACCGCAGCGGGCGTCTCCTTTGCCGCGACTACGGCCACGACCTGCTCGTCAGCTGCGACCGCGACGCCATCCTGTTCAACAGCGGCGACAACCTGTCGTTTCCGTTGTGGTACACCCAGGATGTTGAAGATTTCCGCACCGACGTGCGCACTCTCAACACCGACTACCTCAACTCGCATTGGTACATCGCTCAATCGTGCTATCCCTACTTCGACAGCAAGCGCATACCGCTGACCGGCAATGTGGATTTCTATGCCTACAACTACCACCGCGGCAACACCCTGCTCGCCGACACAACCGCCGTCGACGCCATTGACCAGCTAAAGGCATTCTACGACAAAAATTCTACGACATACGGCAAAATCAGCCCGTTGCTCACCATCGATGTCGACACAACGGCACTGTTGCGCCAAGGCAAATTCCACCACGACTGCGCACCGCTTGCCTCCAGAAAGATAATTATGGACCTGCGTGTCAATCCGTTCAAACCCGCTCCAAACACGGCGGTCAACGCAACACGCATGGTGATGGTCGACATGGCTGCCACAAACGCCGCAAACGGATGGCAACGCAACATAGCGTTTGTGAAATGCATGAGCGCAAACAACTATGCGTTCATCTCACCGTATCTGGCGCAAACCGGCCTTACAATCGAGCTTACACCATTCCGACAGGACAGCTACACAAGTATCGGAACGGGCTACAGCGACCGCGCATACGACAATATGATGCACCACTTCCTGTGGGGCGGACTTGACAAAGCCTCTCCCGACAACAAGCCTTATCTCGACGAGGTGAACCGCGACATGCTCGCTTATATGCGTCTGGCAATGCTCGACCTCACCGACCGACTGATAAAGGAGGGCGACGTGGCTAAAGAAGCCGCCGCAAATCCATCGGCATTCCCTCTGCTGCCGCAACGCGTGCGCTCGGAGGCTTTTGCCGCCGACCGCTATGCCAAGGCTCGCGACATACTGATGCTGAAAGAGTCGAAACTGCCTGAATTTGTGGCTCTGAGCAACTATGAGTTCTACCGCCGCACCGCCGATGCCTATTACCATCTGTGGCGCGCTACGGGCAACGCTGCCGACCGCCGGAAAGCCGACGCCACCATCTCTGCGGCTATCGACCGCTTCTCGCAACACATGGTTTATTTCCAGACGCTCACCTTCTGGCAACCAATGTCGCCGGGCAACCGCCTGATATACAACGACGGCGGCTTCCTCAGCCTCCTCGCGTCGTATGCCAACGGCAATCCCGACGCCGCACGCCGCAAGATTGCCGACGTGGAGCGCCGCGGAGTGGACATCTGGGCGGCTTTGGAGCGCAACCTCAACATTGTGCGCGGAAAAGAGCCTCCGTCGGTTGGTAAATCACGCGTATGGGACTATACATACGAAGCTACTCGCGCACTCAGCGCATACAACCCTCGGAAATACGCCGCAGTGCTGAAGAAAAACGAGTCGTTTGCCATCGCTGTTGAAAAAGCCAACGACTTCCACAACCGCAATCAGAGGCTCGCCAGTGAACAATTGCACCGTGCCGAGCATTAATAAAATAAAAACCTATGCTGATAGAGCAACCACCCATACCCTACCGCATGCTGTTTCCCGAAACGGTGTGGCGCATACCGATGAAGCACAAGGCTGTGTTTCTTACGTTTGACGACGGCCCTATACCCGAAGTGACTCCTTGGGTACTCGATTTGCTTGACCATTACGGCATAAAGGCCACTTTCTTCTGCGTGGGCGACAACGTGAGAAAACATCCGGAGACATTCCGAATGGTGGTGGAACGCGGTCACAGCGTGGGAAACCACACAATGCACCATCTGCAGGGCGCAAAGGTGACAACGGCACGCTATGTGGCCGACATAATGGAGGCGCACGCCCTCATCGACAGCCCTTTGTTTCGGCCGCCGCACGGACTGATACGCTGGAAACAGGCGGCTGCCATCAAAGACAACATGAGAATCATCATGTACGACCTCGTCACGCGCGACTACTCTAAAAAACTTACGGGCAAACAGGTGCTCGACAACGTGCGACGCTACGTGCGCAACGGGTCTATCATCGTGTTTCACGACTCTCTGAAATCCGAGAGCAACCTGCGCTATGCCTTGCCACGCGCCATCGAATGGCTTAAAGAAAATGGATACCAGTTTCTGCCCATCCCAATGTAAGGAAGCCATAAGGCGGAAAGCCCTCGAGGCCGGTTTCTCTGCCTGTGGCTTTGCCGAGGCTATGCCTGTCGACCCAGAAGCCGCCACGCGCTACGCCAACTGGATTGCCGCCGAAAAAAACGGCTCGATGGCATATATGGAAAACTATCCCGACCTGCGACTCGACCCGCGCACGCTGCTCGATGGAGCGCGCACCGTGATAAGCATGGCGATAAACTACTATCCCAAGCGTCTGCAACAGTCAGACGCGCCCCAATTCGCATATTACGCCTACGGCAACGACTATCACGACGTTGTGCGCCATCGGCTGCAGACGGTGGCTGATTTCATACGCACGGAATTAGGCGGTGAATGCCGGTGCTGCGTCGACACCGCTCCCCTGCGCGAGCGATATTGGGCACAGCGCGCCGGAATAGGCTTCATCGGCCGCAACAACCATCTCATCATTCCCAGCCACGGATCGTTTTTCTTTCTCGGCGAAATACTGACCACTCTGCCTGTTGCCCCCGACCACAGGCTCAACATCGGATGCGGCGACTGCCACCGTTGCGTCGACGCCTGCCCCATGGGCGCGCTGAGCCGCGATGGAGGCTGTCTGGACGCCCGTATATGCATTTCGTGCATGACAATCGAACATCGCGGCACATTGCCCGACATCGTGGCTCAGCGGCTCGGAAACCGCGTCTACGGATGTGATGAATGCCAGAAGGCGTGTCCGCACAACCGCTTCTCGTCACCTACAGAGATTGAGGAATTCAGCCCTTCTGATGAGTTTCTCGCCCTCAACGACGAAACAATGGCAGGAATGACGGAAGACGACTTCCGCCGCCTGTTTCGCCGCTCTGCCGTAAAACGCGCCAAATACGCCGGGCTGATGCGCAATTTCGAAGCAATGCGCAAATATAAAAAGTAAGGAATCAGTCAGTGCATGACTTGCTGCTGTCGACAGTCTCACCCTGATAGGGTTCTATGTGGATGTTAACAATCGACTGCTCGCCATATTTTGCCTTCAGCGCAGCCTCGGCACGTTTGGAGATGTCGTGTGCCTCAACGATTGTGAGCCGCGGATCAACCTTTATATGGAAATCCATAATGTAGACGTTGCCGTTCTTGCGTGTGCGCAGATGATGGTAGGCGCAGACACCGTCGACTCTGCCTATAACCCCGCCCATCTCGGCCGTCACATCATCGGGCAAAGCAACCTCGAGAAGCTCGCGGATAGACGGCATGGCAAGACGGTATGCCACCAAAGCTATAAACACGCTGACTGTGGCTGCGGCAATTGGATCGAGCACACGCCAGCGCTCGCCAAGAAACATCGCACAACCGATGCCTACAAGCACGGCGATGCTCGAAAAAGCGTCGCTGCGATGATGCCAGGCATTGGCGACAAGCGCCATGGAGTTCATCTGCTCGCCAGCCACACGGGTGTAGTGAAACAGCCACTCTTTCGCAACCACCGAGACAAATGCCATTACAAGCGCAACCATCTCCGGACGTGGCAGCACCTTGCCGTTGAGCGCGTCGACAATCTGGCTGAACGATGTCCAGAACAATCCTACCGCAACGGCAAAAAGTGCGAAACTTATAAGCATCGTAGCAAAGGTTTCAAACTTGCCGTGTCCATAACGGAAGCGGGTGTTCTCGCCTTTTGCCGAGACTCCTATAAACACAATTACTATGATGTCGGTAACGAAATCCGATATTGAATGCACGCCGTCGGCAATCATTGCTCCCGAACGTCCTACGATGCCCGCGATTATCTTTGCCACCGACAGCACCACATTTACCCAAAATCCTACCCATGTAACCTTTTTGGCACGCGCGGCGCGCGCCATGGCATCCGTTTGGTTCATAATCTGTTTTTTTGACATTTACTTGAACCGCAAATTTACTGCTTTTCCTTTAATGGCTGTCTACTTTTCCATAAAAAAACCGCATACTCGTCACCGAGTATGCGGACCAAATGTTTTTTATGAGAAAATACAGACCGTGATGCCTTTTTATTATTCAGCGGCTGGCTGAGCGGGGGTTTCCGGTGTCTGTGCCGTGGAGTCTGGCTCCTCCGGCTGTGCCACCTGGGTGGTGTCCGGTTCATTCACTGGCTGTTGTGATACTGACTGGTCGTTAATTGCGGCGAATGCCATTGATCCCGATACCATTACTGCTGCGATTGCAAATACCAATGTTTTCATAACTGTAAATTTTTATCTGTTAAACTTCTGTTGCCTTGTTGTCTTATAATACATCAATAGCTGTGCCAACATTCGCAGTTTCTACATAAAGATTTGTTTTTCAAGTATTTGTATTATCAACATATTTATCAACAACCTGTTGATATGTGGAAAAAGTGTGGAATTTATGCACACAAAGTGTTTCTCAATTACTCAAAACAGGCTTGAGAATGTCGGCAAGGCGCGCCGCCGTGACACGCGTCTCTGCGGCTGTTTCTATTTCTGTGGTATCAAACTTGATGGAGGCACGAGAATAGAATGGATCGCGCTGACGAAGATTGTCGGAAATAAACTGCATCAACTCATCATCGCTCTTGTCGGCTATAACCGGACGCTTAGCCTTCGACCGCGGACGCGACAAGCGCTGAAACAGTCTCTCCACAGGCACCTGAAGATAAACCGCCACCCCATGGCTGTTCATCAAATCCATATTGTCGCCGAAACATGGCGTGCCGCCGCCACAGGCTATCACGATGTCTTGAAACTCGCACACCTCGAGAAGCATCCTCCGCTCAAACTCACGGAAACCCGCCTCACCGTGCTCCGCAAAAATCTGCTTCACAGTCTTGTGGTAACGGTTTTCAATATATGCGTCAAGATCGGTAAACTCGCACTCAAGCATTTCCGACAACACCCGTCCGAGAGTCGACTTGCCGGAACCCATGTATCCTATTAGAAAAATCGGTTTCATAATGATGCGAAGTTATCACTATTTTCAAGAATGCACAAAAAAAGAGTCCCTAAAAAAGGAACTCTTTCATAGATTTTGAGCGGAAGACGAGGCTCAAACTCGCGACCCTCAGCTTGGAAGGCTGATGCTC